>Ga0182024_10001748_pt1 | contig 55134 bp, 52 predicted proteins | sample P32metaG_FD_120480 | JGI IMG/M metagenome (GOLD analysis project Ga0182024, IMG submission 120480) | Permafrost microbial communities from Stordalen Mire, Sweden - P3-2 metaG (Illumina Assembly) | ecosystem: Environmental > Terrestrial > Soil > Wetlands > Permafrost | place: Sweden: Stordalen...
CAGGGGGGTCGAGGGCATCCACCGTTGCTAGGATCCTTTCGTCACAAGCGGACGTGGCTCAGCTGGTAGAGCATCACCTTGCCAAGGTGAGGGTCGCGGGTTCGAATCCCGTCGTCCGCTCCAAAGAATCCCCAGGTCAGGGCCTTGCAGGTGGCCGAATTCAGGCTTCCGGAGGCCGTAACAAACTGGCCGGTACCACATTTGCACCACATTTTTCTGATTTTTTCGGCGCAGACCCGGTTGACCCTCACATTTTGCGCGTGATGCTCAGCCGCATAGTTCTCGATTGCCGGGCCGCCATCCGCCGCGGGTCGTCCCTCCGGTTCGGCCTCCCGCAGCTCGTAATCAGCCCTGGTACTTTACGAACTTCTGACGTGAGATTTCCTTCTCGCCTTCCCAGCGGTAGGCGACCAGTGGTCCACCCTTGACGGCGCTGAAATCGAGACAGGCAGTATTCGTCGTCCAGTCCCGACCCCGTTCAGGCGCCCACGAGCGCCAGTAGTGGCCATAGAAGACCGGGGTCTCATCTCGGTACTCAAAAGCCACGCCATCCAAACACTCGACAGCAGGAAGTTCTGGGTAGGGGTCACCCACCTGTGTCTGTGACCCGGGAGGGATCTCGGCCACTTTGTCCAGCGTCCTCGCCGACACGTCCCACCAGCGGATTCTGGCGTCGCTCCTGATGTTCCCGTCCTTGTCCATGAACCCGCATTGATCCTTCTCGGCCAAGTTGAGTTCAGGTCCTTTGAGCAGTACCTCGATGGCTTTGTACTCGTCTGACCCCCGCTGGTTTGCCAGGACGAGGAACTCCGTCATCATCGGAGCGCCAGGTGTCACCCAACCACCTGCGATCCTCATTGCCCCGGCGTTCCAACAAGCGTGGACGACCCGCAGTCCGCCGAGATCGAGGTAGAGCGGCATGGTCTTGAACCATTCGATCCATCGATGGGGATTCGGAACCTGCTCAAGGAACTCTTGATGTTGTCTGCTGTTTTTGGCGTTGTGCGGGCGCAAGAACTCATCGGGGACGTTGGGATTTCGTGTCGCATACGAGATGGCGTTGAACTCGTGATTTCCCATGACGACTTGGGCGCTACCCGCCTCCACCATCCTGTGGACGAGGTCAAGCGTCTCTACTTGTTGGGGACCACGGTCGATCAGATCACCGACGAAGATCGCCTGGCGTTCAGGGTGCCGGTAGGCGTCGGCTTGCTTTTCGAAGCCCAACTTCCTGAGGAGTCCCTCAAGCTTGTCCGCGCAACCGTGGACATCGCCGATGATGTCGTAGGCCTGCAACCGAACAGTCTCCTCCATGCTCAGACGACGCCGAACTTGATTCTGTCAAACTCCTCGTATGCCGCATGCAGGGTTCCGAGATCTCGCTCTCGGCCGCTGTCAGTTGTCATCTTGATCAATTCCACGGCCTCTTCGCGTGTCGCCCACCTGATGGACCACGTTTCCTTGTTGCGCTTTACAGCCTGCGGATCTACCTGCCCCTGGGTGTCGACCGCCACGTAGAAGTTGTTGGCCGAATTCATTGAGCCGCCAATAAAGGTTTGGGGGATATGCCCTATGATTTCGGGCTTGTAGCCGGTCTCTTCGAGCGTCTCTCGCAGTGCCGTGTCAACGGGGTGTTCTCCCTTTTCCGCCCGTCCTTTGGAGAACGTCCACCAGTAGCCTCCGAAATGATTGGCCGGCTCCCTGAGCAGCACCTGCCCGTCCTCGTTGAAGACAACTAGGCCGTACCTTGCGTGCTCCTCTGTCCAGCACCCCTCAGCGTGAAGATCCCGACTCCGGTACTCGGCCGTCCTGCCCGGTGGGAACCTGGTCGGTTCGCTCATCGGACTCAGGACCCCTGCTCTATCTTCCGGCAGTCACTCCATACGTAGCCGTAGATCCGGGCCCGCTCGCTGCTGTGCCTGCTAGCCACCGTGCTCTTGAAATTGTCGTAATCGATGGCCTTGGCGATTTTCGAAAGACACTCGGCAAGCCCTTCGTGCGTGGTGAAGGCCCTGACCGGGTAATCACGTCCGGCCAAATGGACGTTCTCCCCCAGCGTCGGGAAGAACGAGGACCGTAAGCGGTCGAGGTCATCATCGCGGCGGGCACGTACCTGGAGCGGGTGCCCGAACTCCTCGGCGCTCACGACGCTGTAGAACCCTTCAGGGGTGAAAAGCCACATGATTAGAAACCATCCCTTGTTTGTGGATCCCACGCTACACAGGGGGTGTACGGTCTGCCCTGGGCGCGCAGGTTGGCCTTTGGCATAGAAGCCTTGAGCGCACAATTGAGCATGATCTCGCCTCCGCTTGGCTACCTCGCTACTTCACCAACACGAGGACGCCGCGGGCGATCAGGGCGTCGAAGTGGTGTTGGACTTGGTGGGCCACGCCTCCTCCGCGGCAGAGGACTCCGAGCTCGATGTTCTTGTCGTAGGCAGCGGCAGTCATATTGGCGCTTGTGAGGAGTACATCGCGGCCGTCGATGACGACAGCCTTGGCGTGGAGCTTGGCGCCAGGGTGCTCGCGGCGCTCGGTAGGCCAGTGGTAGGTGCGGTATTTGGAGTACACCTTTGCCCCGCCTCCACCCTTGAGGTTTTCGGGCGACTCGAGGATGAGGGCGATCGACACGCCGCGAGCGAGGGCTCCGTCGAGAGCAGTGATGATCGACGTCATCTGGTAGGCAGCAAAGCTGACAAGGGTGACCCGGGTCATCGCCTCGTCGATGAGTTGGCAGACCACTTCTGAAGTGAGCCTCACCGGAGCTGCCAGAGAGTCCGGGCCGGTGACGACCACTTCGACGGAGGGAACGTCTGCACGGCGGTGCCCAGACACGACCGCCTCGAGGGCGAGAGCAATCGCGGCGCCGTCGAGATCCGGTTGACCCGCCCATCCGTGGTTGAGTCGATCGATCTCGGCGTGGTGCGGAGCGGGAACAGCCAGCCTGACCGTGGCCGCACCTCCTGGGCTGAACGCGCCGGCCGAGCGGTATGAGGCGGCCAGTGCGCGGATGTGAGCGTCGCCGAGCTCGCCAGCTACGTCAGCAATTGCGTCCGCCAGTTCACTCATGCGAAGAGTTCAAGGGCGGTGTGCCGGAAGGTGTCGACGAGCAGCGAGCGATCGAGGTAACGATTGCCTCGCTCGCAGCTGGTCTCGGCAACGAGAAGGCATGCGTGGCAAGCGGCGCCGTGGATGGCGCTCGTGGCGGCGTCGGGTTCGTGATCGGCGCAGAGAGGGTCTGAGCTGCACAGTCCGGAACGTTCGAGCGCTCGCCGCAGGATGGGTCCCAGCTCCGAGGCTTGGCCGAGGTTGACCAAGCCGCCGAGGGTGCCTTCTGCGTCGGGCGCCGACGTGTAGAGGAGGATGCCCGCCATTGGTTCGGGGCCTTCGGCCGGGCCCCGGCTGTAGATTCGCTCGCTGATAGATGCTGACGAGTAGCCGCACTCGATGGCCAGTTCGTTGATGAGAGCGTGGGATAGGGAGTGGAGCAGCACGAACCGCTCACCGGGCCAGCCCTCGGTCGGATCGAGTCCCCTGGCCTGTCGCCAGTCGCGGTGCGCCCGTCGCATCGATACGAACAGTGGGTTGTCGCATGCGTCGGCTTCCCATGCCTGGACCGCGGTCTCGTTGAGACGGAGGAAGATGCCCTCTCCCCGATTCTCTACAACCGGCACCCACGTCGGTGAGCCTTTGCTTTCAAGCGGGGCCGTGGCTCGTCCGTCACCGGGTTCGCCCGCGCTGATCCTGGTGAATCCGCACAGGGCAGTGACGACCCGCAGGCGGTGAGCGAGAGTCACCCCGGCGAGGGTCGTGCTGAACTCGGTCGGAGCGGCAATGGGCTCCGCCTCGAAGTGAGGAGATGTCTTACCCTGCGACCCTGCCGTGAGCGCAGCCCACTCCGGTCCTCGGACGTCGGTCCCCGATGCGGGCTTGCCTCCTGCACGTCTGGCTTCGATTGCATCCCAGATCTCATCGAGGTCGTAGCCGGCGAAGGCGGCTGCCAGTACTCGGTCCGATGAGAGGGCATAGGTCAGGACGTCCTTGACCGGCATCTTGGCGAACGCATCCCAATGGTCGTAGACAAGCTGATTAAGCGAACCGCCCCCGACGGGAAGGGACAGCACCGAGACGCTGGAGTTGAACCACATGTTCGACGCGCCCAAGACCATCGTCCGGAGCTGCTCCGCGCATGGCTCCGAGGCGAGACCGAGGTGCGGATGCCGCCCCCTGCACTGGGGCATGATGCCGGTAGCTGCGGGTCCGAATGCCTTGGCCAACGTCGACTTGGCGCCACACGAAAGACAGGTAACGAGCAGGTCGGTGGCGCGACCACCGGAGCCGATGTCGTTGACACGCAGGATCGGGTTGGGGCAGGTAGGAACCCCGTCGTGAGCGAAACGAACCCAGGGGAAGTCATCGAGGTGCCCTTCGGGGCACCCGGCGACGAACCGGGCTGGCACCGCGGGCGGTGGCTTGCGAGCACGGTCACAGTTCGGGTGGGTGTAGCGGGTCCAGTCGATGCGATGTGGGTTGTGATCGAGTTTCAGTGCGCCAGATGCCACGGGGAAGAGCCGGTTACAGGCGGTGCAGCGCAGCCACCGTGGGAAAATGGTGACGGGAACGCCGACGCGCGCCCATTCGTCGTAGGGGTTGGTGGTGGTCTGCGGTTCCGACGGAAGAGCACGGAGAGCCTCGACCTGCGGACCGACCCGGGCTCGCACGGCGTCGAGGAGGCGGTCCTCGGTGACGACTTCCTGACGAGTCGTATCCCAGCGGTCGAGGCCGCCGACCATGACGCTCAAGTTGGGGAGGTCGATCAGCGAGCCGACACCGTAGGAGTGGATGGCCTGGCTCGGGCGGATCGTGCCGACCCGAACCGGGCCGTCGTAGGCGCCCTTCGGGCTCATTGGTCGCCCTCGTCTGGGATCACTCCGGCGTCGTCGACCGGATCGGCGTCTTCGGCCGCTTGTATCAGCTCTACGTCAGCCTGCTCGTCTCCGGTGGGCGGCTCGGGGTAGTCGGCCGTTGGGTCGTCGGACGGGTCGTCCTCACGCAGCAGCAGGTTCGATCCCACTTCGACCTCCCGCAGCGAGTTCGGGACGGTGAAGTCGGTCCACGGCCCCGACTCGGGTGACTGCAACAAGTCGATAGCACCGCCTCGGCCTCGGGCGTAGACGAGGGTTACTCCCGGCGCCTTCTGTTGCTTGGACCACTTGTCCCGTCGGGTGGCAAGGAGCTTATCTACCTCGTTCGCGGCAGCTTGTTTGGCGATGAGTTGGGCCCTTAGGTGCAATGACGCGACGATGGCGTCGAAGTCCGGCTTGTTGACCGGCACGTCCTGGGCGGCAGGCTTTGGGTTCCAGTCGGCCCGAATGTGCCGAGCCTCGGACACCATCAGCGCTGTGAGGCCTCGATCCAGTGCCCGCCGTGCGAACGGAGTCACCGATAATGCCTCGACCTGCCGGTAGTAGGTCTGGTGGTAGTGCTCGAACGTCTCGTAGTGGGAGAGGTCCCGTGGGCGCGCCCAGTTGTAGAGAGTGACGACCAGACCTGGACCGGACGAATCACGACCGACCCGGCTGGTGGCCTGGATGTACTCGGCCGTGGTCTTGGGCTGACCCGAACAGATCATGAGCCCGAGGCGTGGTACGTCGACACCGACTGAGATCATGTTGGTCGCTAACACCACATCGACCGGCCACCGTTGCCCCTTTGCTGGCTTGGTGCCCGTGAACCGTACGCTGAGCAGGTCGAGCGTGGCAGGGATTTCGCTGGAACTGATTCGGGAGGTGAGTTCCCTGGTCTCGTTCACAAACCGGCTGGCGAGACCCCGGCGATCCGCTCGCCGAAGCCGGTTCGTTACCTCGTCGTCAAGCATGCGACGCATGCCGCCGAGTTCCCGCAGAGCGTTGAAGTACCCGACGGTTGTCATCCATGGGTCGGCCGCAGCACCGTGTTTTTCGTAGAGGACCTGCGCCGCGGCGAGCACCGTCGTGTATACACGGGTGGCAACCGACTTGAAGCGCTGCCCCATCCCACACACACCCAGATAGAGCCGCCCCGGGATCTCGTCGAGGGGGCGTTCGAGCGCGAAAAAGGAGTCCCCGGCGTCGAGGACCTGGGGCGGGAACACAGCGAGACGTCGGCAGAAGAGGTTGTAAGTCTGGTGCTCGGCCCGGCGAATGGTCGCCGTGGACGCCACCACCTTGGGACGGGAAGGCTTGCCGTCGACCTCCCACGAAGCGATCTCGTCGATGGCCGTCTCGTACAGCCCGAATAGGGACCCAAGCGGTCCGGCGATCAGGTGCAGCTCGTCCTGGATGATCAGATCCGGAGGTCGACGGGGCAGACACTGAGCTGTGGTCGCTGCGGGCAGTTCGCCGCTCTTGGGATGGGTGTCGGCTTCGTTGTGGTTACCCAGGACGTCGAGGTCCGGGGTGCGAAACCCGTGGCGGGAGCATTTGCGAGTCACACGTCCGAAAAGGGCGGTAGTGGCGCCCTGCCACGGGAGCTGAGCGAACTTGTCAGCGGTGGCGATGACCAAGTCGGGTAGGAGCCGGTAGATCTCCTCATCGACACTGACCACGGGGATGCCCTCCCCGTCCGATCTTTTGGCGGTGAAAGGGCACCGACCCTTGGAATCGCCGCAGGTGATGAGCGTCCGCCAGAGCTGGGGGTGCGATGTGGCATCCCGTTTGGGGTCGAGTTCCTGCCCGCACCAGGGGCAGGCCACGAGGGTCGTGGGTCCGGCACCCTTTGCCCATCCGGTGTTGCGGAGGTCGTCAAGGTCGCGAGCAGCATCCTCGGTCCGGTTGGCGCTCACCGATCCACCGACCCACATCCCGATCCGGAACGGGGTCTCCCCCCACCGGGCGTCACCGGAGGCGATTAGCTCACGACGGCGCACCTCGCAGGCACAGATCAAGGTGGCGGCGCGCTGGAACTGCTGAGAGGTCAACAGGCGGAGCGTGTAGCGCATCAACACGCCCACACCCCCCTCGCCGGAGTGTCCACTGACCTCGCTCTGTAAGCGGCGGATTGCCAGCGTGAAAGCAGTCAGACCGAGGTAGGCCTCGGTCTTGCCACCGCCAGTCGGGAAGAACAACAGGTCGGCGGTGCCGGTGTCGAGCTGGCGCTCGGCGTGCGTAGGATCCGCTAAGGACGGCAGGTTCACCAGCACGAAGGCGATCTGGAACGGCCGCCACGACCAGTTCGGTGCCGAGGCAACCAGCGTCTCCGCGTCGGACAACGTGAGTTCGGGGTCATCGCGGCGAGCGAATCCAACGAGGGTGTGGAGACGCTGTTGCCACATCGCGTGATTCGCGAACGCAAACGCTTCCGCAGCGATCTGATCCGACGCCAGGAGATCGATACCGATCCGAAGCCGTTCCGCGACGGATCGAGCCGATTCCAGTGCAGTGCGGGCCGCACCGGCCTGGTCGTCGGACAGATCTCGCACGCGAGCGGCCTGGCGGTCGAGCCACCGGTCATACGCATCCGCCAGAGGCCGGAGCTCCGTCGCGGCACCCGGGCCGTCCAACAAGGAGAGCGCTTCCATGTCGAAGGTGACGCTGCCCATCAGCTCCCGCTCGTTCTCGTCGAGTGCTGGGTCATCCGGTCCGGGTGCTTCGACCTTGGCGACCTCCGAACGCGGGATCACCGACGTGCGAATTGACGTGGCCCGATATGGATCGCCGCCAGACGGCTCGGCGTGCACGGCGATGCCGTGCCCGACCGCGAATTCTACCTTCTCGCGGTAGAGCAGATCGAGGTGTCGCAGCTCTCCGTCGGTATCCGCTGTCTGATCGGGCAGCGCCACATCACGACCAACGAATACCGCCGATCCGTCGGTTGCCTCAGTGGCGAGCTCGATCTGGAACAACCACCGTTCGTCGATATTCGAAGGAGCGGGGAGCTGCTCGTTCACCAGGAACAGCGTTACGAGCCAACAGCTCGGAGTCCGCCGGCACCTCCCTCGCACCACGACGTCCGGCTGCAACTGGTCCGGCATAAGCGGACCGAGATCGCCCTCCACGAGCGGCACAGGCACTGTCCCGCCACAGGGATGACGTTGCCATAGCCTTTCGAAGGCGCCCGTGGCGGCTGGATCGGGATTGTCGATCTTCTCGTATCGCCCCCACGACGCCGACACGCTCAGCGATCCACAAGACGTGTCAACCGCTGCGGTAAAGCCCGCCGACGAGGGAAACAGGACGGTCTTGGCCGGCCGATCATCGGGCCCTGGAGCACCACCGTCGTCACCACCACCCGGAAGGTCATCGCCGTCTCCGCGACTCGGGTCGACGATTGTTCCCATCGGCGCCAGCATTCCGACCAGGTACCACTCCCGCACCGGAGACCGAACTCCCGGCAACTGCTCGTGGGGGTCTGACGGGCCGAGGAGATCGGTAATCACCAGTCGTTCGAGCTCTGCCCGAAGGTCCGCTGGAGTCGGTGAATTGGTCACAGCAGTGTGTCCTGAGCCGGGTCGGCAGCCAGCGTCTTGCGCTGCACCGGAGCCTTCTTCGCCTTCTTGTCGTGAAGCCCCGCAGCAAACTCGGCCGCATAGCGCTCGTGGTTCAGCTCCAGCAGGCGATCGAGGAGCTCGTCCTTGGCCTCGTGGCTAACGGTGAACCTCATTCCCTGTGGCGTCTCCCAGTGATGGTGGTTCAAGTCCAGGTCGCTCCAGCCGTAAGCATCTCTTACGGCGTGGTCCAATTCGACGTGTAGCGCGCGCAGCTGCAGGATGTCGGGATCGCAATCGTCCGTGTTGTGCACCCGGTTGTAGGTCTTCGTGAGCCCCAGGTTCGTGCGGATCATAAGGTCGGCACGAAAGTCGTTGAGTCCTTTCCCTGCTCTTTCGATCGCCCCCCACCATGGTCCCGATTGTTGTTCGGGCTGAGGAAAGGTCTCAAATACATCGGATGGGGTGTACCGAAGGCGCGTCTCAAGGGTAGACCCGTGCGCGATGACCCACCACGAATGAAGCTCACTCGCCAACACGCCGAAATGACCATCGTCCTCGTAGGGGAAGATGATGTTCATCATCGCAAGGACTTGTCGAGGCGACACGAACGCGATAGTCGCCCATTTACTTGTTTGCGCGACGGCAAGCGTGCGAGTCAGAGGAGCTATCGCCTTGTAGAGCGCTGGTCGCTTGTCGCCGTATATCCACCATCGCTCTCGATGCGCTGTGCGATTGACCTTCTCGCGCTCCGGCCGAACCAGCCGTTCGACGATCTCCAGGCACTTGGGATACCGCTCCGCTCGCTCAAGCGGCCAATCGAAGAAGTTTATAATCCATCGACTCGGGCTCTGCCGGGGGTCGTCGGTGAGGTCAGCGCCGCTCAGGTAGGGCTGCACTACGTCGGCGTACCTTGTGTCATGTCGAATGAGCTCCGCGGCTTCTTCTGGCTGAAGGATGAACCCGGTGCCTACTACGACAGACCCCTGGAAGGAGCAATTTCGATTCTTGGCAAGTCGTTCTGGTACCCCCGAAACGCGTCGGGCCGGAGTCAAGGCCGTGGTGATTGAATCAACCTTTTGCCCATCGAGAATTCGGTCACCTGTCCACTCGCCTCGCCATATCCAAACTTTCGCGATCTCGAGGCTTGCCTCGTTGGGCCATGGTTCGGACTTGACGGCCCTATGTATTTGCCAGGTGTCGTCGGCGACCAATCGATCCAAAGCAACCTCGCGGGTGTCGCCCTGACTCACTGTGTTCGTCGCGAGCGTTCCAACTGATCGCGCGACAGAACTCATTCGTAGGAGGAAGTACCCGACGAGATCTGAGTTGCCGGTTGCGCCGGCAGCCAGTGACTTCACCAGATGCTCGCGGTACGTTACGCCGTTAGCTCCTGAAATCCGCTTGCCGCCGAGGAAGGGCGGATTCGCCACCATCGCATCGAACCCATCGCGATCTTGATCGATGAACACTTCGGGAAACGCGAGCGGCCAGTGAAGACACTGGCGGTCCCACTGATTCGGCGGCTTGTCGGGGAGATCGGTACGCAGCCATGCCGTCGATACCCCGCGCAGCACATCGAGAGCGGCCGCCCGCTCAATCGAGGGGCGGTCGTCGTCGAGCGCCGTGCGGACGCGATCGATCTGGCGCCCGAGGCGCTGATCCAGTGACACGCCGCGCTGGCCCGCGGTAGCGAGGGCAGCTCCGACAACAGTGTCGGCGACGACAGCCAGGTCGGCGAGCTTGGTTCTCAGCTCCTCGTGTAGGTGCTTCTTCTGGGCCGAGTCGCGAATGGTGACTACGGACAACTCTTGGAGTCGGCGGGCAAGGTCTGCGGCCTCTTTGATCCGCCTGTCGAGGGCGACGGTTTCGAAGCCGGCCTTGCCTTTCCGCTCCGCCGGATCGAGGTGGAGCCAGCGCAGCTGCTCGAGATCGGTGATGCCCAGCAACGAGTCGCCCACCTGGATAGCGTGGTCGAGGAACGTGAAGGGCCTCTCCCTGGCCATAGTCGTCAGCCAGAGGGAGAGCTTCGCCATCTCGGCCGCGACCGGGTTCTTGTCGACGCCGTACAGGCAGTGGTCAACTATCTCTCGACGGGCGAGGACCACCTGCTCGTCCGGAGCAGCTTTTGCGAGGTCACTGAGTCGAGTTGCAAAGCGGCCTTCGCCGGATCCGTGTTCGACTACGGACTCGATGAGTCGGTCAGCGAGGTACCGGCCGGCCGCGGTGAGGATCGCGCCGGAGCCGACGGCTGGGTCGCAGATGCGCAGACCGAGTATGGCATCCGGAGGACGTAGCTCCCAGTTCTCGGGATCGCCTTCGTTCTGAGGCCCGGGTTCGTAGACGAGCGGTTCGAGGGCGTACTCGGCAACCTCTTCCGCTAGAGCCTTGGTCGTGTACTGCGCGCCCATGTTGCGACGGGTTGAGGTCTTCGTCACGAACTGCGACCCTGGCAGGAGGACCACAGGGAGTCCCCGCAGGTCGGTACGGATCAGGCCCCAGAACGTCTGCACGCGGGTGACGGTGTCGTCGTTGTGACCGCAGACGACCCGGAGGCGGGCAAGGTCGACGCCTTCCGGTACCTTCTCAAGCTCCTTGGCCAATGCTGAAGCTGTTTTGTTGCAACGCTCCTTGTCAGCCAGCCAGTCACACAGTCCGTCAATGCCGCCGGCCAAATGATGTTCGAGGTCGTCGATCCCGATCTCGGGCTCAGCGCCCTCGGGGCCGGTCAGGCCGATGGAGAGCGCGTCGATTCGCACCGAGCTGTGGTCAAGCAGACCTTCGTAACAGTGGCCGATCTGCTCGACGTCGAGCGCCTTGTAGCTGACCCGTTGCGTGACCGTGCTCCGACCGGACCGCACCTTGATGTTCAAGAGAGCGTCAAGGATGGCCAGGACGGTCCGGTCGTCGATGGCAACGGGCCGTCCGGACCCCTTAGCTGCATTTTCGTCGGGACCGAGGTCGATTCCACCGGCCATGATGTCGTCAGGGGCGTGGCGTCCTTCGAGGAACGGGAAACGGTCGGGATCGAAGAGGCTGCCACCATAGGCAGGAAGGGTGAGTCGATCGTGATTGGCGCCGCCGTGGACGGCACGGCAGGTGGCGAGGAGCCGGTACCAGGCGGTGGATCGACGTTCGAGTGCGTCCTCGCCATCACGGATCGAGGCCACACGGAGGTCGTCTCGTAGCGTGAGCACGGAGTACGACTCGGCCCACAGCGGATCCTCGGCGGGCAAGAGCCGACGTTCTTCAGCAAAGAGCAGGAAGACCAGTCGCATCAGCACCGTCACTGCCGACTCGTAGACCTCCGTAGGGTCCACACCAGCGAGAACTCGATGGTCGTTGGCAACGTCGTCGCGTGAGATAGCGGCAACGAGCAGTTCAACGGAGCGGCGTACCGAGGAGCCGAGGCCCTTGGTGATCTCTGCCTCGGCATCCCCAGCTCGCTCGAAGAGCCTTTCGAGCGTCTCGTCTTCCCCGACGGTGAAGAACCGGCGGGCACCGAGCAGCGAGACGAACCCGGCCTGGAGGATGCGTTCGTCAGCGAGATCCGCTAATCGCCACCGACACGATGCAGCTGGGGCGCCGCGCGGTGCCCACACAAGCGTCCACTGGTCGTCGTCGGTCACCAGGGCCAGTGGCACGCCGCTCTCCCTGCACCAGGTCTCGGCCCGCTGGGTGGGGCTGGCCGGCCAGGTGTCGCCTGATGTGGTGATGTCGGTACGCCGTTCGAGTCGGATCCCTAGCGGCCACGCGAAAACGCCGACTCGGATCCTGTTGGGGTCCTCGACGTCGAGGAGGGCCTGACTTGGTCGGATGCTGACACCTTGCTCGGCGACTCGGACCAGAGCGGAAGCGGGAAGGCGCTGGTCCTCAGCCAGCAGATCGTCCCAATCGAGAACGGTTGCCAGCAGCCAACGGCGAAGCTCGCTTCTCCCCGCGTGATCGTCGTCGAGGTCGGCGACACGTGAGCGCAGTTCCGTGCGTTGCTCTGTCGCCATGGGTTCGAAACCGTGAGGAAACACCGCCGCCAGTTCGGTGATTGTGAGGAAGGCACCGTCGGGGTCGACGAGATTCAGCCAGTCGTCGATGGCGGCCTTGGGGTTGACCTGTGGCTTCCGACCCTGCTTGGAGGGAGAGGCCATCAGCCCTCGGCTTCCGGAATTAGGATCGTTACCGCAGCAGGGAACACGTGGATTTCGGGGTCGGTGAAACGGCGGCGGACCGCTTCGACCTCGCGCTCGATTTCCTCGGGGATCTCCTCGAGTCGTCGGCGCAGCGCATCGAGGTCGCGCTGGGACTGTTCCCGCTCGGGCTCGGTGAAGAGGCTGAGCTGCTCGGACCGCTCCGCTGCCAGCTTGTCGAGGTCCGTCGTGATCTGACGCTGGAGTTCGCTGAGCACCGTGTGCACGGCGTCGGCCTCTGCTGCGGCGCGCTCGGTCAGTTCGCGGCGCTTCGAGTCCTGGACGGTTTCCGAGCGACGGTCCAGGGCCTTGGTGAGCCCGGGCTCGACAACGCTGTCCCACCAGCGGGTGACCTCTTCGAGCCCCTCCGGCTCGACGGGTGCATTTCCCGCCGAGCGGAGCAGGGCGTCGAGGTCGCGCAGGGTGTCGATCCGAGCAAAGCGCCCGCCTCGCAGTCGACCTCCGGCAACGACCAACTCTTCGTGGAGGCGGTGCCCGTCGACGCCGGTGATGACGAGACGAGCGTGGCAGACAACGCCGACGTCGCCGACCTCGAGGACATCAGCAACCGGTGCGACGGTTCTGGCCGTAACACGTGCCAGGTTCTGGTGTTGACCAGTTGCCCATACCTCGGCGCGCAAGAGCCGCAGGGACTGGGCGACCAGGCGGTGACCGAGGTGGCAGAAGACGATGTCGTCGCGGGTGCCGGCGAGAGTCGAGTCGAAGGTGAACGGCAGTTCTTCACCGGAGAGTCGATCGATCATCCCCTCCGAGGTCCGCTGCCATGAACCGCTGAGAGGGGGAAGCTGGAACTCGCCGTCGACGCCGGTCGCAACGATGGCCGGCTGGTTGGCCACATCGAGGGCGGTCGCGACGACCCGTTCGACTCGTTCGGGGGTGAGATTGAGCTCGTCCATTGACTCCTGAAGGCGCTCGTGGCAGCGAGCCAGGCCTTCGCGGAGTTTGCGCTCGACCTGGAGCACCTTGGTGGCGGGCTTGCTGCGGGTACGGTCGATGGCGTCATCATCGATGGTCGTGCGACGCCCCAACATGACCTCGCCGACCTGATCGGCGAGCACGGAGCCGACCGAGCCGAGATCGTCGCGGATCTGTTCAACCTTGTACGCGACCCGTGACAGGAATCCGAGCTCTGTGACGAACCCGGACGTGTTGTTCTCCCAGCCCTCGGGGACGAAGTGGCGGATCTCTACGAAGGGATGGGGCTGGCCGTGGCGGTCCACCCGGCCATTGCGCTGTTCGAGGCGCGACGGATTCCACGGAATCTCCCAATGCAGCATTCTCCAGCAGTGACGTTGAAGGTCGATACCCTCCGACGCTGCGTCGGTGGCCACAAGGATCCGTACCGGCGACCGTGACGGGTGTGCCTGGAACTCAGCTTTCGTGCGCTCACGATCGTCGGTGTCCATGCCGCCATAGAGGGTGGCGATCCGGTCGCCGCCGTCTCCGCCAAAGTCGTGGGTGAGCAGAAGGTCGACCAGCCATTTCTGAGTGTCGCGATACTCGGTGAAGATGATGACTCGCTCGTCGTTCCAGCCACCGTCCGCGGTGCGGCAGATGTCGGCGAGCCATCCGAGCAGTGCCTCGGCCCGAGCGTCGGGGCGATTGCGTCGCTCCTCGACCCAGCCGCCGAGCCGGTTCAACAGTTCCCGCTCTTCGGCAGTCAGCGGCGCCTGGCCGCGCGAGGCGGTTGCGAGTACCTCGGCCACGACCTCGCCAGACTCGTCATCAGCCGCTTCATCATCGCTGCGGTCCCAGGCTGCCTGCATCTGCGTTTCGCTGGCGGCAGTCTGCGCGCTGTCGCTCTTGTCGAGCGTCACCCGGTGCTGGGCCAGAGTGTTGGCGAACGCCGAGGGTGACGAGAGCAGTCGCTTCTTGAGGAGCAACGTCACGAAATCAGCCGCCGAACGCTTCGACCCCGCCGCGTGATGGGACCGCCGCAGCTGCGCATACTGCTCCAGTAGCTCGTGGGCTCCGAGCTCGTCTTCGGGGTAGTCGACCGGCATCGCCTTCACTCGCCGCTCGGGGAATCGGGGGGTGCCGTCGGGGTTCGGCGGCAGTTCCTCTCGCAGCTCCCGCTTGAGCCGACGCACCAGCACCCTGGCCAGCTGCTCAGGGTTGGGGTCGACGTTTCGAGCGAACCGCTGCGGGTCAAGTAGCTCCAACAGCGCAGTAAAGCTCTCTCGGTAGCCGTTGTGCGGCGTGGCCGAAAGGAACAGACGGTGCTCACAATGAGGAGCGATCCGCTGAATGGCCTTCGTACGTAGTGAGTCGATCGCGTACCTGCCACGGCCTGACGGGGCCGCCGAATGCACCTCGTCCACGATCAACAGGTCGAACTTGCGGGGCGTCCTCCGGTAGTCGACGCCTGAGAGAACCTCATCGAGCAGTGACTGGGCCCGCCGATCCTTCAACCAGTCGATGGACACGATCAGGCGAGGGAACGATGTGAACACATTGGCGCCGACGCCACGGTCGCGGCGGAGCTGGCGAACCGCGTCCGTATTGACGATTCGGAACTCCAGCCCGAATCGATCGCGCATCTCCTCCTGCCACTTCACACACAATCCGGCCGGACACACGACGATCACGGTCCGCGCCCGGTGCCGCAACAAGAGTTCTTGGACGACGAGACCCGCTTCGATCGTCTTGCCGAGACCAACGTCATCGGCGATCAGCAGGTTGGCTCTGGGCATGCTCAGTGCACGAACCACCGGGTCAAGCTGGTAGTCCTCTATCGTGATGCCGGAGCGAAATGGTGCTTGCAGCGCGCGAGAATCGGCAGTGGCCACGGCACCCCACCGGACTGCGTCCAGGAACGCCTCAAGCCGCTCCGGGGGATCAAGTCGGCCCAGCTCCGGGCGCGGTAACTCCTGGTGAGGGATGACCTGGGTGCCCGACTCGAGTTCCCAGATGACTGTCAGCTCGTCGCCGAACCCATCGTCCTCGAGCGACGACATCCGCACCAAATGCTGCGATTGGGTGCCGGAGATGGGATCTTGCGGGAGCGATGATGGCGTGACCTCATTGACGGCCCATACCCGGTCGCGGCAGCGGACAACCTGCCCGAGTTCAGGCACCACCTCCATGTAAGTAGCTGTGGTCCCGCCCATCGCTGGTGCCCTGTTCCTTTTTGCCCGGTTCGGCCTGCTGAACATTACGTCGCAGGTGTGACATGGATCGTAGGAGCGGAATGTCATAAGGGGGGACTCTCGCCACCCGGGCGATCGTGTCCAGAAGTAGCTTCCGATCAGGCACGTCGCGCCGGTTAATGCACGTGGCCGGATTCCGGAAGCTTGAGACGCATGGGTTCGGCCACTCAGGATGGGCTAGGTCCTGCACACGACGTGAGCAAGCGTGGAACCCCCGGGGACGCTCTAGCGTTCTGAAAGCATCCTCTGCGCTCGATTGATCCGGTCCTGCAGGCTGTCCTGGAATTGCTCGTCCTTCTTGCGCCGCTCGATGTGTTCCGCGATAGCTGCTCGGACCACCTCCGACACGGGTTGGTTGTCGACCGTCGCCACCGTCTCAAGCTCGTCGGCCTGCTCAGCGGACAGACGGATAGTCATGGCTTTGGCTGGCTTCATGGGAGCCATCTTGGCTGCTAGCCACCTCGGTTGTCAAGTATCTCGGTGATGTGGTATCGTGGTAGCAGGATACCAGGAAGGAGGCAACAAGATGGCAGACGAACACCCCGAGGAACATAGGGAGCCGGATTTCCGGATCCAGATTGATCGAGTCCACTACGAGGTCCACCAGCACGAGATGACGGGAGAGCAGTTGCGCCACGTCCCCCCAGCGCCGATCGGACCGGACCGCGACCTCTTCGAGGTAGTCCCTGGCGAGCCCGATCGCAAGATCGGTGACAACGAGGTCGTCAAGATCAGCAACGGCAAGCGCTTCTTCACCGCTCCGGCGCACATCAATCCTGGCGCCGGCGCGTAGAAGGGGGGTTTGACGCCGTGTTGCCCGATTCAGACATCGCCTTTCTCAACGAACGGGAGATCGCCTTCGAGCTGGCTACCGAGGCCAACATGACCTGCGTGATCATCCCAGCTTGGCCGCTCCCGCCCGGGTACAACCGTTCCCACGCGGACTTGCTCCTGCGGTTGAGTGCTGGCTACCCCGACATCCCTCCCGACATGTGGTGGTTCGACCCGGCGATCGGGCTGGCCACCGGCCAGTCGGTGCAAGCCACCGAGCTGATCGAGTCGTATCTCGGTCGGAGTTGGCAGCGCTGGTCCCGTCATTTCGTGGCTGGCCAATGGCAATCCGGCATTGACGGGTTGGAGGGCTACTTCGCCCTGATCCGCGCCGAGCTGCATCGTTGTGTCCCGGAGCCAGCCCAATGAAAGCCACACTCGTCTTGCCGGAGAACCTGACTGCCGAACTGCGGCAGGCCGCGGCCGACGAGCTGGAAACGGCTGGCGTGCTGTTGGCGAGCGTGTTTCAAACATCTGATGGGAATCTTCGCGTCCTCGGTCGATACCTCCGCTGGGTGCCCGAAGAGGCCTATCAGGTGCGTGATTACGACCAGCTGGAGATCACCTCTGACGGCTACATCGATGCTCTCGCCGAGGCAGAGTCCCTTGGGGCCACAGCCATCTGGTTTCATACCCACCCGGGGGAGGGCTCCTCGCCAAGTTCCAGTGAACACGATGCCGTGGTCGATAAACAGCTGTCCGACCTCTTTCGCCTGCGCAGTGGTCACGACTTCTACGGAGCACTCGTAGTTGCCATCAGGGACGGCCACCTCCGGTTCACTGGTCATCTCGATGATGGCAATCGGCGCGTTCGTATCTCGCGCCTGTGGTCGGTAGGGGACCGCCTCGCCCTCATCCTCGCCGCCGACTCCAGGGTGTCCAAGCCGGGTGCCGCGTTCGACCGCAACATTCGCGCCTTTGGTGGCGGCGTGCAGCAGGTATTGCAAGAGCTCCGTGTCGGTCTCGTCGGCTGCGGCGGTACGGGCTCGGCAGTGGCTGAGCAACTGGTTCGGCTTGGCGTCCGCCGCTTCCATCTCGTTGATCCCGACGTGGTCACCGAGAGCAACCTGACGCGGGTCTATGGGTCCACCCCAGCCGATGTTGGTGCCAGCAAGGTCGTCGTCCTGGCTCGCCATTTAGAGGCCATCGCCCCTGATGCCGTTGCCACGACCGATGCATCGATGATCACCCTGCGCTCGGCTGCCTTGGGACTGACCGGGAGTGATGTGATCTTCGGCTGCACCGACGACAACGCCGGTCGATTGGTGCTGTCCCGTATTTCCAGCTATCTGCTGACACCCGTGATCGACTGTGGTGTTCTCATCTCGAGCGACTCGGGAAGTGATGGTCGACTCAGCGGCATCGACGGTCGCGTCACGACGCTGGTGCCTGGAGCCGGCTGCCTCATCTGTCGGGGTCGCGTCGATCTGCAACGGGCCAACTCCGAACTACTTACTCCCGAAGAGCGGCTCCGCCTCGTAGATGAGGGCTATGCCCCAGCCCTGCAGGGAATCGAGCCGGCTGTTGTGACTTTCACCACATTGGTGGCGGCCACGGCTGTCTCCGAACTCTTGGAAAGACTCATCGGCTATGGACCCGACCCTCGTCCCACTGAGGTCCTGCTTCGGATTCACGACCGGGAGGTATCGACAAATGTTATGGCACCGCGGGCTCGGCACTACTGCGATCCGGACACCGGCAAGTTGGGCGTGGGACTCACCGAGCCCTTCCTGGAGCAGACATGGCCTTAGGTCGACGCTTGCGGTGGCGGCAGCGGCTCCCGCATCGAAAATGGCGGTTAGTTCTGGCGGTTGAGGAGGCCGATGAGGTGCCGGAGCGGCTGCCGCGTCATGAGGCCGTGCTGGTTGGTCCGGCCGAGAAGCCGAAATGGATCGCCTTCGACTGCCCGTGTCGGCAGGGACACCGGGTGATGCTGAATCTCGATCGTAGGCGGATGCCCGTCTGGTCCCTCGTGAGCCAACGACCGCTCACGCTTTCGCCCAGCATCGACGACTACACCAAGGGCCGCTGCCATTTCTTTCTCCGTCAAGGCAAGATCAAATGGGTGCCATCCAGAACCGAGGTTGACCAATGACCAGGGAACAGGCCTCAAATTCAAGCGACGATGACGCGCCAACTGTCGGCCCCGATCCGTCAGAGGAAGTGGCACCCCCTCCCCCCGGCACCGATCCGCCGGAGCTATTGGAGGAAGTGCCATTGGCGCTGAGCAAAACACCCTTCTTCCAAGCCGTCCACGCTTTGCGTTACCAGCGTCAGGCCATGATCAAGCTGATTGAAGGGCGGCTGAACCACCCCATCATCTGCTACGTCTCAGGGGGCCTTTGTTCCATCGACCGTGATGACACGATTGGTTTCACCGATCTGCTTCATAACATTCCTGCGGGGTGTGATCTCGATCTGCTGCTGCACACTGGTGGTGGCGACATTGACGCCGCTGAGAAACTGATCTCCCTGGTCCGCAAACGCGTCGCGGAGGGCAGGCTCCGGATCATCATCCCGGACTTCGCCAAGAGTGCCGGAACGCTCATGGCCCTGGGCGCGGACTCGCTCGTCATGAGCGATACTTCCGAGCTTGGTCCGATCGATCCGCAGATCGTGCTGGCCGACGCCGACGGGAACCGCATCCGCTACTCGGTACAGAACTATCTGGATGCGTACAAGACTCACTCCGACACACTCACCGCCACGCCGACGAATGTACCAGCGCAGATCATGCTGAACAAGCTGGATCCGGCCAGGGTAAAGCTATTCGAGTCCGTTCGCGACCGAGCTCGCAACATTGCCGAGAATCAACTCAAGCGTGGAATGTTCCGGGATGGAACCGGCAACTACACCAAGACCGCTGCTGCCTTACTTGATACCACTCGCTGGCTTACGCACGGGCAGATGATTTCTTGGGAGGATGCTGCCGACGACGAGATCGGCCTGACCGTCGAGTACTTGGAGCCGACCAACGAGGAGTGGCAAGAGTATTGGCAGCTGTACTGCCTGCAGCGATTAGCGGTCGGCGATCGGCAGAAGCTTTTTGAGTCGAACTACGCCTCGCTCGTTGTAGATAGCCCCGCCTAATTCGTGCGGTTCGTTTCGGATAAGGCCGGCCAACAATTGCAGTAGGTGGGCTCCGCCCGACTCTGCGACGTCGACGTCATCGAACTGGACCCCAACTAAATTGAGCGAACTATCAACGGCCTAGAGGGATGAGAGGACGCGCAGAACCATCGCTAAGGTTGTGGACATGACGAGGTGCATCGAGGCCTGACTTGATTATCCCGAAGTAATCTCCAAGTAGGGCTGCACCGCGTCGAATACCTCGACGGCACCAGAAAGTATTCCGCGGTCGAATGCGCGCTCACCGAGGCGAGTAAAGGCTTGTGGCGCCGGATCATCGTCCCAGTAGTGGCCGGCGAGGAATACCGGCAGAGAGTGGTCCTGGTCGAGTTCCACCGATGTCGCGCCAGCGCGGACCATCTCGACAAGGTTCTGCAGTTCAGCTAGCGACGCGTGATCCCTGGCCCAGCGCGCTCCGAGATTGAACCCAGTGGCGAAGTCTCGTTCTTGATCTTCGACCCTGGTCCTCATGAGCCTGGTAGCCACGACGACGAGGTCTTCCCGAGCCTCCGACGCCGCTCGACGACGGCGGACCTCCTCCTCCATGGCCTTCTGGCAGACGGGGGAGAAGCTGATATCGAAGTTGCGCGCCGCTTCGAAAAGTTCGTCAGGAAAGTAGACCGTTGCCTTCGGCATAGCTCTGACCTCCTCATGCAGATTGTACTGCCATAGGCGGTACAATGGGTTTCCATGAGCCATCTAGGGCGGTCACAATGAGCCTGCCGCAGCCGGTCGGCCGCCAGGTCGATGTCCTGTACTTGGCTCCGGAGGGCCACAACGTTGTCCTCGGCACGGCCGGTTCCGGTAAGACGACCATGGCCATCCATCGTGCCGTGCACCTGGCCAACCCAGCCGTCCCGGGCAATGGACGGACGCTGCTCCTCACCTTCAACAAGGCCCTGGTCATCTATCTCCGCCATCTCAGCCCGGCCGGGGTGCCCAATCTCACCATCGAGCACTACCACCAGTTCGCCCGGGGCTACCTTGCCCATCGCGGCCTCATGGGATGGAACCAGATCCTCGACAGCAAGGACGTGCTCTTGGCGGAGGCTCTCGACCAGGTCAAGCGGTCTTCCGACCCTTCGGCCGTGCTCGATCGCCCCATCACCTTCTTCTCCGACGAAATCCAGTGGATGGCTGGAAACGGCCTGTTCAGGCTGGCCGACTATCTCGACGCAGCGCGCTACGGGCGCTCCGCTCCTCTCCAGCCCTCGCAGCGCCGACTCGTTTTTCAGGTAGCCGAGACCTACCGTTCGCTGCGAGCAGCGGCCCATCGTCGCTACGACTGGGACGACCTGGCTGCTGCGGTGCGCGCCGAGCTTGAGGCGGACACCGACCCGCGTCGGTACAAGCACATCGTGATCGATGAGGGCCAGGATTTCTCCCCCGAAATGATTCGGTCCCTGGTGCTGGCTGCCGATCCGGAAGGGTCGGTCACGTTCTTTGGTGACTACGCGCAGCAGATCTACGGCCAGCGTATGTCGTGGAAGTCCTTCGGCCTCAAGGTACATGACGTCTACGAATTCAAGGAGAACTACCGCAACACCGCAGAGATCGCCCGTCTGGCGCTTGCCATGGCAGAGATGCCACATTTCCGGGACTCCCCGGATCTCGTCACGCCCAACAATCCGACCGCGGCCGGTCCCAAGCCAGCCCTGGTCAGCTGCGCCAGCAGGCGAGCCGAGATCGACTTCGTCGTGGCGCAGGCCGATACCCTGCGGCGGACCAACACGGTGGCTGTCCTCTTCAGAGATCGCGCCGACGAGCGTCTAGTCGCTGGGCGCTTGGCCGGGTCAACTCGGCTTCACCGCGAAATGAACGTCTGGGACCCGACCCCAGGCATCTTTCACGGCACCTACCACTCGGCCAAGGGCATCGAGTTCGATTACATCCTGATGCCTTTCTGCAGCGACGACCGCCTGCCCGACCCGGGCGTGGTGGAGGCCTTCGGCCTTGAGGAAGCGCTAAGCCGAGAGAGCCGGCTCGTGTACGTCGGTGTGACCCGCGCCAAGTACGGGCTCATCATCACTCATAACGGAAAGCCCACTCCGATCCTCCCAACGACGCCCGATCTCTACGACGAGAGCTCCGCATGACTACACGCGACGTGGCCGCGGTTTTGGACGAGAATGGTGTGAATCGTTTGTGCCACTTCACGCCCTCCCGGAACCTCCCGCATATCCTCCGCGATGGCGAGATTCGGGCCACGAAGGACCTAGCTGACGACGTGCGCGCCTGCTACACCGCTACCGACCTCGCCCGGCTCGACGGTCACCGGGAGGCGATCTGCTGCAGCATCGAGTACCCGAACGCCTACTACTGGGCCAAGGCGAGGGTCGTGGGGGAGGCCCGGCTGTTCCCGGACTGGGCCGTGCTCCTCATCGACCCGGCCGTGGCTCTACGTCCCGGGACCTTGTTCTGCACAGGCAATGCGTCTCGGCTGTACGGCGCGACCGCTCGATCCGGATCCGAGGGCCTCGTAGCCGCCTATGCCCCAGACGTGGTCGGCAGCGGCGGGAGAACTTTTACTCGCGGAGCCTCACATCTCTCCGCATGCCCTACTGACCTGCAGGCCGAGGTGCTCGTGCCCGGCCCTATCTCGCTGGACTTACTCCAGGCGGTCGTGGTTGACAGCGTCGAGCAAGCGGAGACCGAAGTGGCCCGGCTAAGCCAAGCGTCACTGTCCATCGGTAACGTCAGGTGGATGATCGCGCCGACGTTCTTCCAGCCTTACGTGCTCGCCGCCGCTATCCAGGGCGGGCGACCTCCCAATGAAGACGAGTGGCGAAAGGAGGACGAATGGCCGTGAGCGATCTCTCCGCACGCGCCACGGCCGCGTTCCTCGGAGCTGCGGTCGGTGACGCTTTGGGCTGGCCCCAGGAAAACCGCTCGTCGAACGCCGATCGCAAGGCTCCGGCGCCTGCCATGTCCTTCCGGTCCTGGTTGCGCCGGAGCGGGGGACGATTCAGCCCCTACGAAGAAGAGATCTTGGCCGGGAGTTACAGCGACGACACCCAAATGCTCTGCGCCGTCGCCCGCAGCCTGCAACGAGGGCCGTCCTGGTATGAGTGGCTGACAGCTGTCGAGTTGCCGGCCTTCGTCGTCTACCAACGGGGAGCAGGTCGGGCACTCCTCGCCGCGTGCCGAGCTTGGACTGCAGGTGTCCCCCCTTGGGAGCCCCACAAGTCGACTAGTCCTGAGGCGTACTTCAACGCTGGCGGTAACGGAGGGGCCATGAGGATCCTCCCGCATGTCATCGCCGCCGCTGCAGAGGGCGGATCTCTAGATCAGGATCGCTTATTCCGTGATGTATCGGCTACTCATGGGCACCCCCGTGCGGCATTGGGAGCCGCTGTCCAGGCGGCAGCGTTGCATGGTGGTCTCAATGTTGGCCGAACGCTCGGCTACGGCGAGCTGATCGAAGTCCTACTGGACGGTACTGACGAATGGGGCTCCCTACCGCAAGTCGAGCACATGCCAAAGGGCTGGCTTTCTGCGTGGAACATGGCCGTCTCTGTCGGCTTTGAAGAAGTATGGCGAAATACAGTCGACGAAATGACAGGGTTGCTTGGTAAGGCGCAGAAGGGGATGAGCGCCGGCGCGTTGGCAAGCGAGCACGAGACTCTCCGCGAACTCGGGTGCACCGGAACCAAGACCGTGGGATCCGGGACGGTGAGCGCAGCGGGAGCGGTGTTCTTGGCGTCGCGTTCAGCAGCTAATCCCCGAGCTGGACTCCTTTCAGCGGCCTACCTTCCCAAGGCCGACACGGACACGCTGGCGTCGATGACGGGGAGCATCCTTGGTGCGTTCGCAGGGCAAGAGTGGATGGCACCGCTCGACGGTCAAGTCCAGGACAGTGACTACATCACTTGGATGGCGTTAGCAGCTCTGGAACCGACTAGGGTCACCGGCGAAGCGTCTTCTCGTATAGACAAGGGTGCCACTACCCGTTTCGTCCGCTCACTGGCTGATGCGCGGCCAGGACAGGTAGTGGAATTCCTGGATGGCAGAACGCTTACGGTCGAGAATCGGGAGTCAATGCGTTCGAAGACTGAGTCGACGACTGTGGAAAGAGTTCGCCTCCGGGCCAGCGACGGGCAGACTCTCGATGCGGTTCGGCTGAGTCGGCGATCGCGCCCTCCAACAAGTGAAGCAAAGCAGCCCCTTCCGTCGATGGAGGAAGGATTTGGAGCTGGGACCTCACCGGTCGTTCTACGAGTGGGCGTGAAGGTTTCTGTGGTCCACCTTGATAGAATGCGGCGCTTCTACGAGGAACTAGTTGGCATGAGTCCGACACGCGTCGGCGGGACCTTTGTCACCCTGAATGACATTCTTGCCCTATCGACTTCCGAGGACACGGAGATGTCGACGCCCAGCAGAGTCTCGATCTATCTCGACGTATTGAACATCCAGGTACTCTGGCGGCGGATCGAAGATAACGGAATCTCGGTGGTCGACCCACTTGATGGAGAGATGGGTCGTCGTCGATTCCGTTGTCTCGACCCAGAAGGGAATCTCCTTGAAGTCAGGGAGACAATCGGGTAGGTATTCTCAATCCGAATGCCCATTAACTGTTGAGACTGCTCGAAGACAAATGAAGCGACAGCTGAGCCTTGCAAGTCTGCTCATGCATCGACTGACTCAGCGAAGGTGATCTCGTCGTGAAGCGCTTTGCCCGTCAGAGCCCCTCTCGACCTGCCCCGGGGGTGTAGGGCCTGTGATAGATAGCGCACGGTTTCCTGTCGAGCTCAACCGAATGAGGAAGGGACGTCGCTGGATGTTGGCGCTTCAGCGACAGGTCGAGGCGACTTGGGTCGCGACGCTCGACAATGACTCTGTGCTCTGTCGCGATCATGGGCCGGAGCTCGACGTCGAGCCACTGGGCGTCGAGCTCTCGTTCGCACTGGTCGCCGTGCGTGTTCTCGACCTTGAGGTGTTCGATCGCTCGTGCGGGACGAACTACCGAGACCACCGGCAAGGCTGCCCAGAAGGTCGTGTTGTCGACGGTTTGACTTTGATGCGCAACTCCGAAGTACATGTGCCCGTGGTTGTTGATCCTGGAATTAGCCGGGCTCTCAGTGTTCCCATAATGAGGGAAGGAGAAGTCTGGCCGTTCAGGGGCCAATTCCGGATATTCCCTTCTTGGTTAGAGTTCGACGAACTTCCGTCCGCCGTCCAGGAGACGACTAAGACCGCCGAACGTTGCAAGACCAGTTATCAAGAGTTCGTCGGCGGGCGACTCATTCTTGATTCCCTCCTGGATGCCGTGAAGTTCTTTCACGAATGTGATCCGACAATCGCTGCTGTCGATGAACGCGGAGAGCTACTTCATTTCCCGTTGCCGGCCGTCCTCTCCGTTTCGGGCGATCGTCGTCACCCTCTCGATGAGGTGATTTGTGGGCCGACCTTGTGACTGTCGAGCAACCGCGACCTCCCACCATGGCGGTCGAACGCCGACGCAGGAGCTGCTCGGCGTCTCGTCAGACGATGATCCCAGTTAGGGCTTCGACGATCCGTAAGACGTGCACGGAGGCGGATCTGACGTTGTTGCGAAACCGCCTGACCTCGACGTGAAGGGCCTCATCCAGTCCAATCCCCAGCACAATCGGAAATTGGGTAAGGGCGTCCGCACCGAGGGCTAAGCCGGCAGCGGCGACGGCCCGCATCGGCTCGGAAATCGTCCCGAAGTTGCCGTCCTCCTCCAGGTGCATCACGCCGAGGCCTGTCCCGTGTGTGAATTGCGACAGCAACCTGTACAGGCGGTTGGCGACGCGTCCGAAGTCGTTGTACCCAAGCAACAGCATCTCACTGACCCGCTTGGGGATGGGCACCGTTCCGCTACTGGCAGTCACATCGCGAAAGGCGACAGCTGGACCGAGAAACCGGTCGATTGAAGTGACGCCGAGCCCGGCGTTACGTAATCCCTTGTCGATCTCCGCCACGGTGGTGTGGCCAAAAGCGCGCATCGCATCACCCGGATGGGCGCCATTCAGAGCAGCGTCCTGCGCCCAACCCCAGAATCCACCGAGCTCGAGGAGCAACCGCCCGGCGAATGGCGTATTCCACCCCGCTGATTTACCGGCAAGTTCTTGGCGAAATAGGTTACCTGTCTCCATCAGCGTTTGAAAGGACAACCGGCCTGCAACCGCACTGAAACGCATGTCCGTCATGAGCGGCAACGCCACGTCGGCCAGTTCATCGAGTGCGTTCAGCAGGCTGGCAAGCGCGGCGTCGAGCGCCGGCTGCCGCTCCGGAAACTGGAACGCGGTTGCCATTGCTGCTACTCCCTCGAGCCGGTGTGCTCGCGCCGCGTTTGGGCGAGCCGATGGTTGGGGAGAGGCCGGCAACTGATGCACGACCATCGCCTCGACTGCTAATGCTTGCGCGGAAGCCTCGAGCTCCACACATACCTCAACTGAAGCCTTTCCCGCGGCCGCCGCCACAGCAGCGGCCGCGGCCCCCGCAAGATGCACAGCTGCTGCCGCCAACGGTGCGGGCAGATGACCTGCATCCGGACACGCGAATAGCGAGACAACGTTACCGTGAGAGAATGCCTCCAAGACATCGTTCACCGCGACCAAGCCAGCGACGCGAAGCGGCCCGACTGCGGGCTCCTCGGCTCCCGAGCCAAGCCGCCGCAAGTGGCGCGTGGGATATGACAGCCATTCAAACGGCGTCGTGGCGATCGCTGTGCCGGGCGGCAGGAGCCACGGAAGGTCTGGTATCAAGTCCGACAGGCGATGCCATTCTGCCGCTGTCGAGCGGACGGCGAATTCTTCGGCTACCCCCTTGGCCACCGCCCAGTCCCACATCACTGCATCCTCGATCAACGACCGGGCGACGGTTGCCGTGAACGCACCTGCCGATCCGAATCGCAGGGTTGATATCACTGATCCGAGGCGCAGGAATGCCCAATCCATGTGACGCACCGTCGGAGACGGCCCGGTGTCGTGCAGAGTCTGGTTGATCGCCCTGTTAACCGCATCAGAAACCCGCTCCGCGGCTGCTACCAACCTCTTTCGGACTTCCACATCGAGCGGCTCGATATTCAAGGCGAACGCGGGCCCATGCCAGATGTTCCCGTCAGGGAAGGTTGCGGATGCGTCGTCGTTGCTCACTTGATCCAGCATCGCGCCACCAAGCTGGCCGCCGGACGCCCCCACGTTGGAATTTGAAGTGTCCAGGTCAGGAGGCCATTGGGGTTTCCGGGAATGGTTTTCGGGTTCGAGGGGCAGCTTCAGCGTCTTAGCTGCGCTCGAAGGTCCAGGTGGGTTTGCTCAGGAGATCGGCACTCGCCTCACCTCCGGAGTTCGATCACCTCAGCGGCGCCATGGCTCTCGTCGGCCTCAGCGGCGCGCCACGTGGCGTCGAGGCCCTCACGTAGGCGTTCGTCGAGTGTGGGCAACAGGTGCCCGTAACGATCGAAGGTGAGCTGGATGGTCGAGTGGCCCAGGCGCTCCTGGATCTCCTTGGGATGGGCGCCCTGGGCGATGAGCAGGGCCGCACACGTGTGGCGGAGATCGTGGAAACGGAGTCTCGTTTGTAGTCCCGCTCGCTCGACTGCCGGCTTGTAGTGGCGCGGGTAGAAGCTGCGTCGCAGCGGTCCCCCCTTGAGTGACGTGAAGACGTAGCCGTCTCGCGACGGGTACCTGGCTAGATGCTCAGCCAATAGCTCGCCCAGGAAACGAGGGATGGACACCGTTCGGGATTTCCCCGTCTTCGTCGGTCCGGTGCGCACGGTGCCATTCACTTCGGTGAGCGCCTCGGTGATGTCGATGGTGGCACGGAGCAGATCCAATCGGGGGATGCGTAGCCCGGCCAGCTCGCCCCAGCGCATGCCCGTATAGGCAGCGGTGTAGATGAGAACCCGGTACCGGGGGTCGATGGCTTCGGCCAACCGGCGAACCTCGTCGGGATTAAGGAAGCACTGCTCGGTACTGGTGGTCTGCCGAGGTAGGCGGATGCCGCGACACGGTGTCCGGGGGATCACGCCGTCGGTCTCCGCCGTGGACAGGATGCGGCCGAACACCCGGTACACGGCCCCCACCGTCGTCGGGGCCAGGCCCTTCTCGACCAGATCAGCCACGAAGGCCCGCACGTCGGCCGGTTCGATCCGTCCGATGGGCCATGGGCCGAAGGCCGGGATGATGTGGCAGTGCAGGAAGGAATCGACGTTGTTGAGCGTCCCCGGGCGCAGATGGGCCAGTGACTCTCGCCACCTCGTCGCATAGGTGGAGAAGCGGACCTTGGCCAGGGCAGGATCGGTCCACGTGCCGGCGGCCAGGTCCGTTTCGACCGTGCCCAGAAAGGCGCGCGCCTCGGCCTTCGAGGTGAAGGATCGGGTCCGTTGGCGCCCGGAGCGGTCCCGGTACCGGGCCTGCCAGGCGATGCCCCGGGCGTCCTTTCTCACCGACCCCATGGGAAGCCTTTCGCCTCGGTCACCGAGGACGGCGCGGCGGCAGCAGCGGGTGTGCCTCGCCCGGTTCGATCCGGCTGGCCTCCAGGAAGGCGTCCAGGTCGTCGGTCGAGAAGCGCAGGAGCCGACCAACCTTGAAGTAGGGGATCCGCCGCTCGGTCACCAGGCGCCGCATGTAGCGATCGGTCACGTTCAAGTAGGTGGCCGCCTCCGGCAGCGTGAGCGGGCGCCCCTGTCCCGGCGCCGAAGGCATCGAGGGGGGTAGTCGTAGCTGGCTGACCAGACACGATGGCGTTCGCTCCTGGGTGAAGGGGTCTTGGCCTGCGGGGAACACCACACCTCCACCGGGCCCGCTCATCAAGTCGGGGGTCCGGGGCCGAGGTTTATCCACAAGAAGCTCACAGGGGCCGCCGCAGGATCAGCAGGTCCTCGTGGGCCACCACGAACTGGGGCACGCCCCGCTGGCGGGACTTGCGGGCCTGCTCCAGGGCGAAGAACGACGCCCGGGGCACCAAGCGGTCGTCGCGCACCGCCGCCAGTAGTGCCACGTTGCGCTCGTAGAGGACGAGGCCGGCCGATTCGCCCACGCCGACCAAGGCGCCGGGCAGGTCGACCAGCAGCCCGGCCTGGCGATAGGGGCGCACCGTCATGGCCACGAATCCCCCCGGGCGCAGCAACTGGGCGCAGCCGGCCAGGATCTGCCCGGTGGCGGCGAGCAGGCGCTCGAGGCCGACGTGGGCCAGGTTGGCCGGATCCTTCGAATACCGGTCGTGGCTCTTCTCCAGGCCCTTCCCGGGCCGGACCCGCACCTGGCCGTGGAGCGACGCCCCGTAGGGGGGAGACGTGACGACCAGGGTCACCAGGCCCCGCACGGCCGCATCGACGACGCCCACCACATGGCGGGCGTCCCCCGTCACCACCTCGCCATGTCCGGTCGCCCCTTGCGTGCGCGCGAAGGCGACGTTGGCCCGGGCCAGCTCGGCCCACGGCTCCTCGTACTCGACGCCGATGGCGTCGCGCCCCAGGTGGACGGCCTCGACCAAGGTGGTGCCGATGCCGCACATGGGGTCGACCACCAGATCGCCGGGCTCGGTGTAGGTGGCGATGGCCTGGGCCGCGATGGCCGGGAGCATCTTGGCCGGGTGGGTGCCCGATACGTCGAGGTAACGACCGGCGCGCTGTGAGCGGGCCATGCGCTGGGCCGTCGTCCACACCGACAGAGGGAGGTCAGTGGCCATGGGCGGCCTCCGAGGACGGCTTGACGAAGACGCAGACGTCCTCATGCACGACCAGGTGGACGGGCTCGCCATGCTGGCGGGCGCGCCGAGTGTGGGTCAGCTGCCAGGTCGACGGCCGGGCCGCTAGCTCGCCATCCCTGATGGCGGCGTGGAGGGCCACGATGTGCTGGGTGTAGCCGAACCCCGCCTCCTGGCACAGCGTCACCGTGCGCCCGGCCAGGTCGAACGTGCGCCCTCGGCGCCGGCTGTTCTTGGTCACGGTGACGAGCGTCCCGCCCGGGCGCAGTACTTCGAAGCAGGCGGCGTAGATCTTGGCCATAGCCGCCTCGTAGGTCCGGCCGCGGGCACGTCCGAGGGAGGCCCGGTCGGGCGAGCAGCTGAACGAGTCGTCCCGGCCCAGGCGGCGACCCGCGTGCCCGACCCCCTTGTCGATAAGCCCAGCGTCGCCGGCGTAGGGGGGCGAGGTGCAGATGAGGTCGACCGTGCCGCTCCGGCGTCCGAGCAGCCCCGGCAGGTGCCGGGCGTCCCCGGCGCGGACCGAGACTCGGCGGCGCTGGGTCACCGTGAACATGTGGTCGAGGTTGGCGGTGGCGGTGTCGGCCCATCGGTGCTCGTACTCGACGCCGACGGCGCGCCGAGACAGGGCCGTGGCCTCGACCAGCGTTGTGCCGATCCCGCACATGGGATCGACGACGAGGCCGCCGGGCTCGGAGAACTCCTCGACGATGCGCCGGGCCAGGTCGGGGATCATCTTGGCCGGATGCTCGGAGCACTCGGGTAGGTAGCGACCGGCCCGTTGGGTCTGGGCCGACGTTTGGGCCACCGGCCATAAGGCAAGCGGCACCGATCTTGACGTGGAACAGGGTTGCGAAACGGCGGTCATGGGTGGCCCACGACCGGAGGAGCGTCACCTGAGAACGTCTCTCAGACCCTCGCCCTTGGACAAAGACCTGTTCGGGGGCCCTCCGGTGATTGCCATCGCGGTCGTCCCTCGAGCCCAGGTCCGACATCGAGGTAGGTCGTCCGCGCATCTGGCCCGGAACGGCAACAGCCCTCGGCAGGGGCGGGACGAGTTGGCCGATTTGTCGACCTGGTCGATGGCGGCGATGCCGTCCTCGTGGACTTCGCTCCTCGCCGCTACCGGGCGGCGCCGACGGCCACTTCGGGCGAACGACAGCGCCGTCGGTCCCCCTGAGCGTCCGGCCGGGCGCATATCTCGCCTCCCTCACGACTCCCTCACCGTGTCGGTCTCGTGAGGCGGTCGCCCGGAAGCAATACGGCCCGGAGAATTTCTTGTTCTTGTTCGTACGGGCCTTCGATCTCGTCGCGCTGCCCGTCAGGCGCGGAAGTGAGGGAGGCCTGACCAGGCCGAACGCAGAAACTCCCTCACGACTCCCTCACCGTCGGCCGGCGGTGAGGGAGTTCTGAGGGAGTGCGCGGGGCTCCCATCTGAGGGACTTCTGAGGGAGTCGACCGGGCCCAATGACCGCTCCACCGACACGACAGGAGCAGTCCAGTCCCATGGCCACCCGCCGCACCCTCACCGACTCGCCCTTCGACACCCTGGAGAAGACGTTCCGGTTGCTCGTGACCGGTCCCCGTCCGCTGGCCCTCGAGGGCGAGGTGGTGGTGGGGCTACCGGAGCGCCTGATCCCACTCGACGAGCTGAAGGCGATCCTGCTCCACCCCTCCACCTCGTATCAGGTCCGCGACGACACCCTGGCCGAGCTCGTCCACCGAGCCCGGGACTCGGAATCGTGGATGGTGGGGCTGGCCGCCGTGGTTCTCCCCGGCGTGCGCAGCGTGGTGTGGTCGCTCGTCCAGGCCTGTCCCGACAAAGCCGAGGACATCGAGGCCGAGACCTTGGCCGGTCTCGTGGGCGCCATCTGGGACATCGACGTCTCGCGCCCCCGTATCGCCGTCCGACTGGTGTGGCGATCCCGGAAAGCCGCCAAGCGCTTGGTGCGCCTGGAACTGGCTGAGCAGGGCCGGCCGGCGACGTCGCCCGTCCCCGGGGCCCCACCCCAACCGTGGGGGCACCCCGACCTGGTGCTCATCGAGGCGGTCGGCCTGGGCGTGGTAGCGGCCGACAGCGCTGAGTTGATCGGCGCCACCCGCCTGGGCGATGTCGGTCTCGACGAGGCAGCGGCGGCGCTGCACGTCGGCTACTGGGCCGCCCACAAGCGCCGGAGTCGGGCCGAGGCGGCTGTGGTCGGGTGGCTGGCCTCCGAAGGACACCGCTCGCAGCACTTTGTCCAAAAGGGAGTGGCGACACCCCATTCTCCTGTTGCGGGTCGACCTCGGCAGGGACTGTGAACCCGATCGGCGACCGGAGGCGCGTCGCTCGAACCGCAGACCAAGGAGGTGAGAGTGCCCATCCCGATCGAACCGCCCCTGCCGGGGCGACCCCGCTGGAATCGGCCCCGCCCAGCAAGGCGGCCCCGCCCAGCAAGGCGGCCCCGCCACGCACGGCGGCCTCGCCAGTCGAGCGCCAAGGACACGACCCGATGGGTCTGGCTGATGACGGCATCAGTGGTGCTCGGTGTGGCGCTCCTGGTCACCCTGGCGCCACCGGCTTTTGCCGACTCGGCCGGCCCCACGCTGAACGGGGTCATCAACAACCTGCGCAATTGGCTGGTGGGGATCCTGGCCACCACGGCCACGTTGTTCTTGACCATCGGGGGTCTGCGCTATCTGACCGCCGCTGGCGACCCCGGGCAGGTCGAGAAGGCCAAGACGGCCCTCAAGTCGGCCGCCGTCGGCTACGCCCTCGCCCTGCTGGCGCCCTTGATCGTTTCCATCGTCGCCTCGTTGGCGGGCGGATGAGCCGGCTGACTGCACTGGTACGGACTGTCTCGCCGTCGACACGGCTCGGATGGCGCCGCCGGGTGAGGATCATCGTCGTCCTCGCCGTGTTGATCCTCCTTGTCCTGGGACTCGGCCACCACACCGAAAGTCGGGCAACATCTCGATCGCTCACGGCCACCCTGGCGGCGTCGGTGACGCCAGCTTCAGCTGGCGCAGGTTCGCCGTCCGCATCGCCAGATCCGCCGGGTATCCAGGTCGGTCCGAGTGGGACCACCACCACCGTGCCCTCATCGGGTAGTGGTGGAAGCGTCGGGGGTGGGACCTCGCCGTCGCCCGGGCTGTTCGACATCACCGGCCACATCGACCAAGCCATCAATGGCTGGTTCAGCGGCCTCGTTACGTCGGCGCTCAACCCTGTCCTTGACCTCCTGGGCCACAGCTTGCTGGCCACGCCGAACGTGACCGATCAGAGCCGCGTCGGCGAGTTGTGGCGATCGACGGCCGGCATGGCCGACGCGCTGCTCGTCCTCTTCGTTCTGGTGGCCGGCGCCATCGTCATGGGCTACGAGACAGTGCAGACCCGCACGGCGCTCAAAGACGTCGTTCCTCGCATCGTGTTCGCCGCCATCGCCGTGAACGCCAGTCTCGGCATGGCCGGCCTGGCCATCTCGCTGGCCGACTCGCTCTCGCAGGCCGTGCTCGGTCAGGGGGTGGATCCCACCCAGGCCGCCGTGGTCCTGCGCCAGCTCGTTCTCGGCGCGCTCACCGGAGGTGGCATCTTCCTGGTGTTGCTCGGAGCCGTCGTGGCCGTCCTGGCTGTCGTCGTTCTGGCCACCTTTGTCGTGCGGCTGGCCTTGGTCGTGCTCCTTATCGTTGCTGCACCGCTGGCATTGGTCTGTCACGCCCTGCCTCAGACCGAAGGCGTGGCCCGACTGTGGTGGCGGGCCTTCGCTGGCGCCCTGGCTGTCCAGGTGTGCCAGTCACTCGTGCTCGTCACCGCCCTGCGCGTCTTTCTCGCTTCGGGGGGACCGGCCGACCTCGGTCTGGCCTCAACCGGTGGAGTGGTCGACCTTCTCGTCTGCGCCTGCCTGTGCTGGGTGCTCGTCAAAATCCCCACGTGGGTGGGGCGCAGCGTCTTCGCCGGGGGCGGGCGACGCCACTCAGGAGTGACCCGGATACTGCGCGACGTCGTTGTCTTCAAGGGCGTGAAGGCCCTGGCCGCCGGGGTCGGCCTGTGACGGCGCACCGCCAGCGGGTGCGCATCCCGGCCGATGTCGAACGCGACGACCGCCTGCTCGGCAATCTCACTGCTCGGCAGCTGGCCATCCTGGCCGTGTCCGGTGTCGTGCTGTGGGGCGTCTACACGGCCACTCGACACGTGCTTCCCCCCATCGCCTTCGGGGCCGTCGCTGCACCGGTCGGGGCCCTGTCGGTCATGATCGCCCTGGGGCGTTTCGAAGGTGTGTCGGCCGACAGGGCCCTCGTGGCTGCCTGGCGGCATCGGCGATCGCCGAGTCGCCTCGTCCCTGCTCCCGACGGCGTGCCCGACGTACCGAGCTTCATCGGTATCGACCCGACAGATCTTCCGGCGGCGTTGCATCTCCCGGTGGCCGGCGTGGCCGACGACGGGATTATCGATCTCGGTCCCGACGGGCTGGCCCTCGTGTGCCGGGCGGCGGCGGTGACGTTCTCCTTGCGCACGCCGGTCGAACAGGAGGCACTGGTGGCCGCCTTCGCCCGGTGGCTGAACGCCATGGCCGACCCGGTAGAGATCGTCGTCCGAGCCGAGACCGTCGATCTGGGCGCCTTCATCGCCGAGCTCCTCGAAAGCGCCCCCCGCCTCCCGCACCCCGGACTCGAGCGTGCCGCGCGCGAACACGCTGGCTTCCTCCGCAGCCTGGGCAGCGACCGTGACCTGTTGCGCCGCCAGGTCCTCGTCGTGTTGCGCCAACCATCAGGGGATGGCGCCGCCGGCCGGCTGCACCGACGAGCGGCCGAGGCGGCCGCCTCGCTGGCCGGCGCCGGAGTGTCGCTTACGACCCTCGACGGTAACGCGGCCACTGCCTGTCTGGCCGGGGCCGTTGACCCCTTCGCACCGGTCGGTCGTGGTTTCGACGCCGGTGGTGTCGTCACCGGTCGGCCGACGGTCGGCTATGCGCCGGCCGCCAGCGTGGCGTCGTGAGATTCCCCCGGGGAGCCTCCACCATCTCCCGGTACCCGGCCACGGGGTTCGGACCCGACGCCGTCGAAGTCGGGGCTCGGGCGCTGCGTTTGGGCGATGGGTGGTGCCGGAGCTTCGGCGTCGTCGGCTACCCCCGGGAAGTAGGCCTCGGGTGGCTGGAGCCGCTCACCACCCACCCCGGTCGTGTCGACGTGTCGGTGCACATCGAGCCCGTTGCGCCCGCCGTGGCCGCCGATCGTCTGCGTCGCCAGCTGGCCCGGCTCGAATCTTCTCGGCGGGCCGACGCCGCCAAGGGACGTCTCGGAGATCCGGAGGTCGAGGTGGCGGCCGCCGATGCCCGTGATCTGGCGGCAGGGCTCGCTCGGGGCGAGCAGAAGCTTTTTCGGGTCGGGCTGTACGTGACCGTGCATGCCCGGAACCCCGAGTCGCTCGAGGCCGAGTGCGCCCGAGTGCGGGCCGTGTGCGCCTCGATGCTCTTCGACACCCGGCCGGCGACGTGGCGGGCGTTGCAGGGGTGGGTCACCACCCTGCCCGTCGGCGTCGACGCCCTGTCCATACGCCGGAGCTTCGACACCGACGCCTTGGCCGCCTCGTTCCCCTTCGCCTCGGCCGAGCTGTCGGGCACCTCCGGCGTCCTCTACGGCACCGCCGTCCAGGGTTCCGGTCTCGTGCTGTGGGACCGCTTCGCCCAGGACAACCACAACTCCGTCATCCTGGCCCGTTCGGGGGCAGGCAAGTCCTATCTGGCCAAGCTCGAAGCACTGCGCAGCCTCTACGCCGGCATCGGTGTCTGTGTCATCGACCCCGAGGACGAGTACCGGCGTCTGGCCGACGCCGTGGGCGGGGCCTATCTGCACCTGGGGGCGCCGGGCATCCGGCTGAACCCCTTCGACCTCGACACCCGACCCGATGCGCTGGTGCGGCGGGCGCTCTTTCTCCACACGCTGATCGCCGTCCTGGTAGCCGAGCCGCTCGGGCCGGCGGCCAAAGCGGCACTCGACCGGGGGATCGTGGCCGCCTACGCCTCGGTGGGAATCACGTCCGTTCCCGCCACCCACGTTCGCCCCGCCCCCGTGCTCGCCGATTTGGCTTCGGCCCTCGACGCCGACGGCGACGACAGCGCCGGCCAACTGGCCCGGCGCCTGGCCCCCTTCGTGACCGGCACCCATCGGGGCTTGTTCGACGGGCCCACCACTACCCGACCCGACGGCCACCTGGTGGTCTTCAGCCTGCGCGACCTGCCCGACGCCCTGAAGGCAGCCGGGACGCTGCTCACGTTGGACGCCGTGTGGCGCCGGGTGTCGGACCCGACTCGTCGCCAGCGCCACCTGGTGGTGGTGGACGAGGCCTGGCTGCTCATGTCCGACCCGGAAGGGGCCAAGTTCCTCTTTCGCATGGCCAAGTCGGCCCGCAAGCATTGGTGTGGGCTGACGGTGGTCACCCAGGACGCGGGCGACCTCTTGGGCAGCCCGCTCGGTCAGGCGGTGGTGGCCAACGCCGCCACCCAAATACTGCTCCGCCAAGCACCACAGACCATCGACGCCCTGGGTGAGGCCTTCCGGCTGTCCGACGGCGAGCGCGCCTACCTGCTCGGGGCCCGGCGCGGCGAAGGCCTCCTGGCTTCCGGGGCCGACCGGGTCGCCTTCACCTGCCTGGCCAGCCCGGCCGAGCACGCGCTGGTGACCTCCGATCCGGCCGAACTGGTGGCCGACGAACCCGACCTTTGAACCCCCACCCTCCTACAGAAAGCCCCACTCCTTGCCGCCACCGATAGCCACTCCGTCGCCACCCAGTGGGCCCTTGGCCGGCTGGCTCACCCATCCGGGGCCGGGGACCCATGCGGCCCTGGTCCGCCTGGCCCATGACCTGGCCGTCCTGGGCCAACGTGTCGGCCCCGTGGCCGCCGCTGTCGCCCTGTTGGGCCTGGGTGCGGTGGTTATGGTTCGGCGCGGGCAGGCCGCGGCACTGGCGGCAGGAGCCCGCCTGGTGCGGGTGCTGGCCCCGCCCGATGTCGACGCCCAGGGGGCCGAGACTCTGTGGACCAACCTGGTGGCTCTGCTCCGCCCCGCCTGGCGGCGAGCGTTTAGCGGCCAGCCCCATCTCGGCTTCGAGCTGACGGCCGGGACGGCAGGCCTCACTGTCTCGCTGTGGGTGCCGGGGACGATCCCGCAGGGCCTGGTGGAACGGGCCGTGGAGGCCGCCTGGCCCGGCGCTCGCACCGATACCGGGCCGGCCGTGCCACCCCTGGTCGACGGTGAACTGGCCACGGGCGGGGAACTGCGCCTGGCTTTCGGTGATCACTACCCTCTGCGTACCGATCACCGCGTCGATCCGTTGCGGTCTCTGTTGGGAGCGCTGGCCGACCTGTCCGAAGAGGAGTCGGCCTGCATTCAGATCCTGGCCCGTCCGGTGACCGGTCGACGCCACAGTCGTCTGCACCGCGCTGCGTCGGCCCGGCGTTCGGGCCGCCCGGCCACACGCCTTGGTCGGTTGGTCGACCTGGTCACCCCGGGACCGACGAATACCGCCGCGTCGGTCGACCCCAGCCGTAGTGCGGACGTGGCCGACATCTTGGACAAGGCGGCCCAGCCGTGCTGGGCCGTCGCCGTCCGCTACGGCGTGGCCACCAGCGCCACCGACGATGTGGCCGGCGCCCGCCTGCGGGGCCGAGCTCACGCCGTGGCCTCCGCCTTCGCCGCCTACGCCGGACGCAACCGCTTCGACCGTCGTCGACTGCGTCACCCCGTCGACGCCCTCGCCCAACGACGCTTGGGGCGTGGCGACCTTATGTCGGTGGCGGAGTTGGCCGCCGTGGCCCACCTGCCCACTGACACGGTGGTGCCGGGACTGGCCCGGGCCGGAGCCAAGGCCGTAGCTCCACCGCCGGCCGTGGGGTCGACCGGAAAGGTCCTGGGAGACGCCGAAGCGGGGTCGAGGCGCCCGGTGGCTCTCGCCTTAGCCGACGCCCGCTACCACCTCCACGTCATGGGGGCCACGGGGTCGGGGAAGTCGACGCTGCTCACCAATCTGATCCTCGGTGACGTGTCCGAAGGACGCGGCGTCGTCGTCATCGACCCCAAGGGCGACCTCATCGTCGACATCCTCGACCGGCTGCCGAGCGGCGCCGAGGACCGCACCGTGCTTATCGACCCCGAAGAGGCCGCCTTCGCCCCGGTGCTGAACGTCTTGGCCGGGCCCGACCCCGATCTGGTCGTCGACAACCTGGTCGGCATCTTCCGTTCCATCTTCGAGGCTTACTGGGGGCCGCGCACCGATGACGTCCTGCGTTCGGCGTGCCTGACCCTGTTGCGCTTCGCCGCCTCCTCGGGGGTGGGCACGAGCCTGGCCGACGTGCCGCGGCTCCTGGCCGATTCGGTCTTTCGCAAACCACGGGTGGCGGCGGTGGCCGACGACGCCGTGGGCCTGGGCGGGTTCTGGAGCTGGTACGAGGCCATGAGCGAGGCCCAGCGAGCCCAGGTCATCGGCCCGGTGATGAACAAGCTCCGGGCGTTCCTGCTGCGGGACTTCGTGCGCCAGGTGGTGGGGCGACCGCAGTCGAGCTTCGAGATGGCCGATGTGCTCGACGGGGGTGTGTGCCTCGTGCGCGTCCCCAAAGGGGTGCTGGGAGACGAGACGGCCCGCCTGCTCGGTTCCTTCGTGGTGGCCAAGGTGTGGCAGGCGGCCACCCACCGGGCCCGGATGGGCCAGAGCGCCCGGGTGGACGCCGCCCTCTACGTCGACGAGTGCCAGAACTTCTTGAACCTGCCCCGCAGCTTCGACGAGATGCTGGCCGAGGCCCGCGGCTATCGCCTCTCGATGGTGCTGGCCCATCAGCACCTGGGTCAGCTGCCCCGCGACTTGCGCGACGCCGTGAGCGCCAACGCTCGCACCAAGGTGTTGTTCTCGATGAGCCCGGAGGACGCCCGGATCCTCGAGCGCCACGTCGGCCCCGAGGTCTCCGAACACGACCTGTCGCACCTGGGCGCCTACCAGGCGGCCGCCCGACTCGTGGTCGACGGCGAGGAGACCCCCGCCTTCACCTTACGCACCCGTCCGGCCGTTCCCGGCGACGACGGTCGAGCCCACGCCGTGCGAGAGGCAGCGCGGGCGCGCCACGGACGGGCGGCCGGGGAGTGGCGGACCCGACCGTTGGCCGACCGATGGTGGCCCACTCATGAGGCAGGCGCGAGCGACACTCCCGAAGGGCTCCGTAGGGGGGTCCGTGAGGGGATCCACAAGGGTTTCCGCAGAGGCTTCCGCCCTGACTCGGATCCCTCAGATGCCGGCGAATCCCCAGGTCACGAGGCTGCAAAGGGGTCCGATGAAAAGGCCGACTACATGGGTGGACTCGGGTGAACAGGGAGGATTCGACTGAGATGGCGCCACAGGCGGCGCCTCGTCGAAGCGATGCCGAATGGCGACTGCTCGATGTGGTCGGTCGCATCACGGACCGGGATCGCACCATCTGTCGGCTCCTTTATGAGCATCGGGTGCTCACCACCTCTCAGGTCACCGACATCGGCTTCAGCGGCGAACGTCGCACTCGCATGCGGCTCGGCGAGCTCTACGGCCTGGCGGTGGTCGACCGCTTCCGACCTCGACTACAGGCACGGGATCCATATCACTGGGTACTGGGGCCGATAGGCGCCGCTCTGGTGGCGGCCGAACGTGGCCTCGCCATGTCGGACCTCGACTGGCGCAAGGGACTGCTCATCGACCTGGCCGCCAGCCAACGGCTCGCTCACCTGGTCGGCACCAACGGCGTGTTCACTGCCCTCATCCGCTCCGCCCGTCGTCGTCCCGGCTGCCGGCTCGAGGTGTGGTGGTCCGAGCGGCGCTGCGCGAGGGAGTGGGGCGACATTGTCCGCCCCGACGGCTACGGCGTCTGGGTCGACGGCGACATCACCCTGCCCTTCCTTCTCGAATACGACAACGGCACCGAGACGCTCGAACGCCTGGCCGCCAAGCTGCCCGGCTATGCCGAGATGGCCACCGCCGCTGGCCATCCCAACTGGGTGCTGTTCACCTTTCCCTCACCGCGCCGGGAACGCGAGGCCCGCCGGGTGCTCTCTCATCGCCAGGTGCCGGTGGCTACCGCCACCCTGGTGCCCGGGGACGCACCGGACGCTGTTCACTGGCTGCCTGTGGGCAGTAGTGGACCCCGCCTGGGTCTGGCGCAGCTGGTGGGTCGCTCCCGGCCAGCGTGAGCGAGGGGGAGGGGACGATCATGACCACCATCGCCGTGGCCGGGGCCGCTGTGGTGTTCCTCGTGGTTGTCATCGCCACCGCCGCCGGTGCCGGACTGGAGGCGCTGCTCCTGGGTGGCGACGTGGCTCCGAGCACGGCAGCAGCGGCCATCCCGCCGGCCATGCTGGCGCTGTACGAGGAAGCGGCGGCTACATGCCCGGGGCTCCCGTGGACGGTTTTGGCCGCCATCGGCACCATCGAGTCGGACAACGGCACCTCGGTCCTGCCTGGAGTGCACTCAGGCGCCAACGCGGCCGGGGCCGAAGGCCCGATGCAGTTCGAGCCGGCCACCTTCGCCGCTTACGACGAGCCCGTGCCGCCCGGTGGGGCCGACCCACCCAGCCCCTATGACGCGGTGGACTCCGTCAACGCCGCAGCCCGCCTCCTCTGCGCCGACGGGGCACGCGACGGCTTCGACCTCGATGCGGCCATCTTCGCCTATAACCACGACGAGGCTTACGTGTCTGAGGTCCTCAGCCTCGCTGCCCAGTACGCCAGGCCCTGACTCTGAACCAGACCAGCGCGCCGAGCGTCGCCCTGGACTACGTGCTGGCCTAGGTCGGCACACCGTATCGATGGGGCGGCGAGCTGCCGGGTGTGGAGTTCGATTGCTCGGGGCTGGTCCAGGCTGCCTACTCGGCCGCTGGAGTCCCACTGCCCAGGGTGGCCCAAGACCAGTACGACGCGACCGTCCACCTGGGAGCGGACGAACCAATCGAGGCCGGCGACCTCCTGTTCTTCGGAGTCGGGCCTGACGACGTCACCCATGTCGGCTTGTATGTCGCTCCGGGCCAGATGGTCGACCCTCCTCATGCCGGAGCCGACGTCCGGGTGGAACCGTATGGGCGGTGGGGCGATTTCGCCGGCGTGTCGATGGTCCAGTAGAGATGGTCAAGCTTGAGCTCACGTGTCGAGCCAAGAGGTTTTGCCTCAATCGTCGGCGAACCGGTAGCGCACAATGAGATGTGCCCACCGATTGTGTGGGATGAGGCCATCGTGTTGCATCCGCCCGACGACGATCCCGGCGGAGACTCCGATTGCTTTGGCGAACTCCTCAACCTCCGCGGCCGCTGAGAGCTCTGCCAGCGTCCCGTCGAGCGGGGCTGGAATCAGAACTCGCGATGCGAAGGCGTCCGCCTCATCCTCCAGTTCCTTGGCGATGCCACTGCCCTTCGTGTCGACGAACGTCTCCTTCTTACTGTGGCGAAGGACGTGGCAAAGCTCGTGGAAGAGGGTAAACCAGAAGATGTCATTTCGGCGGTGCCGAAGGCTGAGGATGATCATGGCCTTCTCCGGCGACAACCAGCGCGTGGCGCCGTTTACGCGACATTTGGGCAGTTCCTTGAGGATGACAAGTGCGACGCCAACCGAGGCGCATGATTTCGTCAGGGGTTGGATCCACTCAATACCTGGAAGCGTGCTCTGAGCACGCATCTGCTCGATTTCTGCTCGGCACGCCACCGCATCGAACGGCTTGGTCTTGATCTGGGATGCTTTGAGCTCCCCAAGCCGCAACCAACTGGCCAATGCGCCCTCGTCCGCCTCGAATGCGTTTGATCGGCGGTAGTGCACCGGTCGAAGCCACACTTCTTCGAGCGCGTCGGGATTGGCGACACCGAAGAATCGGAGTAACTCTCTTAGCTGCTCTACCTTCGACGTCTTGTGGTCGATGCACCTCTTCTCAAGTTCCTTGATCGGGAACCGATCGACGAGATCGACGCGTTCACGAAGGGTCTCCGTTTCCAGAACCCTCTGCTTCGCGGTCTGGTAGTTCGCATCAAGTTGAGCCCAGTACCGCGCAGGGATGGAGGTAACGCGCTCAAACGCCAGTGCAACCTCTGGAGAGATGCCGACACCGCCCTTGACGACCTTGTTGATGTGCTTTGGCGTAAGACTCGTCCGCTTGGCGAAGTCAGCTTGGGTCATGTCTTCGCGGTCGAGCCACTCTGCGAGTGTCTCGCCAGGCGGAACAAGCGTGACGGGCTCGTAGGCGAGGTGCCCGGCTGGCGTCATGAAGTCGTTGCCACGTGTGAGCGCTCGCGTAGGTCCGTGATGACGATCGTGTGCATGAGTGTCTCCCCTTTTGACGTGTCCGGCTCGTGCTTTATGAAGAGCGCGAGATCATCGGCGACGGCCACCTCGAATACCCCGCCGTCGTGCTCGTAGGAGTCGAACGGCAGGAAACCCAGATCAGCAAGTGTCGTCATCCCTTCCAACTGCTGGAGCCGGCGTGAAATCCGGTGGGCGACGACCGCTCCCCACCGCTCCCGCGCAAGGTCGCAGCAGGCACGCCTGACCTTGTCGCTGCGGAACCGCAGGACCACCACCGGCACCTCCGGAAGCCGTAAACCACTTCGGTTCAGCATAAGCGCCCTCGCCCAGGGGAGGGTGATACTCTGGACGAGAAAGCTGAACCAAAGCGGTTCAGGATTCCGGAACCCTGAGGAGGGCCGATGCTGCAGCACCCGAAGGACGAAATCCGCCTCATCGTCGTGACGACCGCCGGCGACATTGATGATGAGTTCAAGCTGGACCGGCCGCTCGAACACGTCTTCGACAAGGCCCTCCGCGAGGTCGGGGGTGAAGGCGACCGAGACCAGTTCGCCCTCGAGTACCACGACGCCGTCCTGTCCAATCTGTCGCGCACGATCGGTCACTTCGTCAAGGAACTCGACTGGACCGACGGCACCCAGCTCGAGTTCGTCCCGAAGCCGGTTGTCGTCTAGCCGGGTGGGCTGGCGAGAGGACGCCCGCGCCGAGATCGACGGGCTCAAGCCGTACTGGGTGTCGAAGCACTGCTGGTCGCCCCGCGTCATCGAGCCCGAGGGCGAAGACGTGCTCGACCTCATCGTGACGCTCGGTTCGAAACGCCTCGCAGGGCGCATCCTTGCCCTCCGCCTCCGATACCAGGCCGACTGGCAGATCGCTGGGCGTCGGGAGGCGTTCGTCGATCCCGACGATCCCGCTAGCGAGGGACTCGAGCATTGGCCACCCGCTGGTGACCCAAACGTGCGCGGCATCAACCCCATGCACGATCCGCCGTGCATCTGCTTGCGCGGTGCGTGGGGCTACCACTCCGTCCTGCACCCCGACCGGCCCATGGACAACCGCAGCCTTCTCGACTTGCTCCTTGAGCTCCAGTGGGTGTTGAACGAATGACGGCCCGCTCATCCCCGTATCCCGCGGCGGGTTTCCGCGTCCGCATTCCACTCGCTCTGTGGGCCTCCGCTCTCGATGAGGTCCGCCGCTACGCAATCCTCGGAATGCATCATGGACGGCGCGGGTCCGAGGGACTCGTCTATCTAGGCGGCGTCCCGACCGCCGATGCGCTCATCGTGACCTCCCTCTTCCGGCTGCACCACCAGCCCCAGGGCGACTGCGTCAAGCCGACGCCGGACGAGGTCCGTTGGTTGTTGGCCACGCTGCGTGAACGCGACGAGAAGCTCATCGCCCAGTTCCACACGCATCGACATGGGGCCAACCACTCGCCCGGTGACGACCGGATGGCAACGAGCTTCCACGACGGCTTCCTCTCGATCGTTGCCCCCGACTTCGCGATCGGCGTCGAGCGGATTGCCCAATGCATCGTGCACGAGTACCGCTCCGGTGCGTTCCGGCCGCTCTCCGCCGAGGAGACGGCGGCGCGGGTCGTCGTCCATGCGCAGATCATCGACCGCACCCACGACCATTTAGACGAGGAGCCCCATCCATGGCGCAGATTCGCCCAGAGACTGAAGTCGATCGCACCGAAGTGGCACTAGCCGCTGACGGCCTTGCACTTCCGCTTGCTCGGGGCACCGTCGAGATCGAGGTTGTGCCCGGCATCGCCTCCACGACCGGTGGGCAGCGGCTCGTCGCGCTGCTCGTCAACATGCTGGCCCGGATGAAGGGCGTCGTGAGTAACATCCATGTTGTCACGGCCGAGAACCCGAAGGTCCTCCCCGGAACACCGCTCGTCTCGGAACGGTGGGCCGACGGTCTTGTCGCCCTCGTAGCCTCCCTCAACTCGACGGAAAGTACGTTCCGGGCATCGTTAGCCCTCGATCCGGCCGACAGTGCTGCTGTCCGCGTCCGGATCGGTGACACGCCAGGGACCGCCGATATCGTGGTCGCATCCGACGCATGGCGTGCTCTCCTCGGTCGCTTCACTTCCCAGGCCGACTGGCACGCCGCCAGCCCGATCGGCCCCGCCATGGCCGCGGTCATCGCCGCCGTGGAGGTCTTCAAGCGTCTGGTGCAAGCCAACGGCAACGGGGGCGATACACGAGTTGCACCCAACGATTTCGCTTATTCGGCGTTCAACTACGGCGTGAATGCAGAAGCGGCGTGGGGGCCCGATGTCGGAGCGGTAAGGCTTGCCGACACCGCGATCGTTGGCTGCGGCGCTGGTGGCTCCGCCACGGCCTACATCCTCGCGATGCACCCGAACCTCAGCGGCGCCGTCGCTCTCATAGAGCCCGGCGCCCATAAGCTCTCGAACCTGAACCGCTATCTGGCGTCGACCGCTGATGACGTCCACGGAATGCGCCACAAGTTGTCCTCTCTCGTGCATCATTTGGCCTGCTGCGCCCCCTCCCTGGCCCTCGAGCTCCATGCGCAGCCGTGGGAGCAGCTCGAGACCCACCCCTGGGGGACGCTCATCTCCGCCGTCGACACGATCGAGGCCCGATGGCAGATCCAGTGGCGAGCGCGTGACGACGCCACGATCACGGACCTCGGTGTCAACGACCTGCTCTACTCGGTGCTGCGCGTCACCCCCGGCGGGCGATGCCTGTTCTGTAAGCACCCCTTCGACCCGGATCTCGCGTCCAAACAGCGTTCGACGCGCTGGGGCGTGTCACTCGACAAGATCCGAGACTGGACGGCGGCAGACAAGAGGGTCGACCACGAGATGCTCGGGACCCTTGGTCGGACGCAAGGGCAAGACCCGGCGGCCTTCATCGAGTTGCTCGGCGTGCCGTTCAGCGAAACGCCACGCCTCCTCGAGTGTGGTTCGACTTCGCTCCGAGCTGACGTACCCAGCCAAGCACCCGTCCTCCCATTGGCGACGTCTGCCGTGGCGGTCATCGCCGCCGCTGAGGTCATCAAGCACGTGACTGGCATGCCCGCACTCGACAACTGGCTCGCTCACGATCTCCGTCGCAAGCCGACCGGGCCGTGGAGCAAGCACAGGGGGCCAATAGAAGGCTGCCCGTATCACGACAATTGAGCAATCAGCTGCCTCCGCAGGCCTCGAGCTCAGTGGCCCACGAGTTGGCGGTACAGATCGACCGTCTCGGTCTCTGGGTCGAGGTCGAGTTCGGCGAGGCGACGTTGGAGGCCCTGCCACGTCGATGCCACAGCGTCCGGCCGGCCAAGGCGATTCTGAATGATCATGAGTCGCCGACTGGGCTCCTCGGCAGATCCACCGATCATGACCGCGCGCTCGAGGACGTCGAGCGCGCGGCGTTCTTGACCCGAGGCTGCTTCCAACTCCGCTAAGCGGAGATGAGCGTCGAGGGCGCTGCGGTGGATGTCTTCGCGAACCCCTTCGGACCACAGGAAGTCCAGGCCCTCGGCAAAGTCACCGCCATAGATGGCAACCGCTTGACGGAGCGCGGTAAGGACGGCCGCCGCATCTGAAGTCTCAGAAGCCCTGTCAAGTTCTCGCTGGAAGTCCCACAGATCACACCGGATGGCGTTGGTGTCAGGCACGTAACGATCGCCGAACTTGAAGATCACGTCGGTCAAAATCACGCCCTCAGGGTCGCGCAGTCGTGGTCGGAGGTTCCCCAGTGCCAACCAGAAGCGTTTCGTCACGAGGTCTGGATCGGTCTCTGGCCACAGGGCATCGACGGCAGTCTCGGCGGTGGCGCCCTCTGGTCGGAGCAGGTACCAGGCGAGAAGCTCCTTGGCCGCTGATCGGAGACCCTTGGTGATCTCCTCCCCGTTCACGAAGATTCGATACGGCCCCAGGATCTTGATCTCGATGGGCCGCGGACGGTCGTCGGCGGCCGGGACCCAGAGCGCCCCTTTCTCGGGTGCGGTCCTCTCTGTCCGGGCCGGTGCCAGAGGGCGCTGAATGGCCTCGTCGGCAACCGTCACCTCGTCCTCCGGCTCTTCCCTTGGACCGATGACGGCAGTCAGCAATTCGCTTGCTTCCACGCCGGTGAGCCCGTGGAGCTGGGCACCAACGCTCAGCTCGTCGCCGTTCCCGGCCCTCGCTGTGACCGTTCGGTCGGCGTCGACGCTGATCCGGACGGCCGTGTGATCGTCACTCCCGAGGATGAGCACGCCGATGTCGAGGCCGTTGAGATTTGCGAGCGTCGAGGCAAAACCCTTCGTGTGGTCTCCGCCAAGCGCTTCGATGACGACGATGAGGGACGCGATCGGGTCCTCGGGATGAGCCTCACGGTAGGAATCGATGTCGGGTGTGCCGGACTCGAAGAGGCGGCGTCGGCGCGAGATGACTTCCGTTTCGACGCAGCGAAGCAGGGCATCCGGCCCCTCGGCGAGGCGGACCGCATGCGACACGGGCAAACCAGGGAAGAGGGTGGCGCCCGTCGTGGCTGTCGAGAGTAGTTCGAAGCGCCCGAGGCCTGCCTGTACGAGGGCGGCTGAGCACCATGCCCTGACCACCTCGTGGGCACCGGGCCCGTCGACGGAGATGCCTGACGGCGTCATGAGGTCGAGAAAGGCCGGGTCACCCTGCCTCGTCCCGATCTCGATGACGACCGGTGCATTGGGGCCGTGGGCTGCGGCTGCCTCGTGGTCGGCGGCTTCCCGATTATCAGCCGAGTCAGGCTCGGAATCACAGTGGTCGGAGCGGGCGGTCGCCAGCGCCTGGAGGGTGTCGGCCAACGGAGACGGTGTCGCGCTCTGAATGGGTGCCGGCATTTGTGGCCGGTAGGAGTGGCGGCGACGTCGCCGGCCCACGGCCACTGCCGACAGCATCCCGGCCGCGAAGGAGGCGGCCACCACGGAGCCTGAGGGAAGAGCAATCGGCGCCTGATGAGGCGTACCGGCAGCGTGGCGTGGAACCCCCTTTGTGGCGCCTGGGGATGGCTCGGCGTGGCCAGCGTTCGAGGTGTGTGCCGACATCCCGGGGGAAGGGACTGCCCGTTGAGCAACGGTGGGCATTGGAGTCGGCGGTGCCGGAGTCTCCGACGTGCTGGTTGTCGGGGGGGTGGCGGCCGGCACACCCGGTGCCGAGGATGAGGTTGCCGGGAGGATGAGTACCCATCCGGGGTAGATCCAATGCGGGTCGGTGAGCGTCTGCCCGTCGGGCTGGGGGCGACCTTCGTTCAGGGCGAAGATTTGCTTCCACCGAAGTGGGTTGCCCAGCTTGGCCTGGGCGATCGACCACAGGGTGTCGTGGCGCACCACGGTGTATGTCGTGGTGGGCGGGGAAGCGAGAGTTCCTGGAGTGGACGTTTCGGTCGCCTGTGCTGGTGCGGTAACCGGGGATCCATTGGTCGAAGGCGTCGTCTTGATCATTTGGGACCCGAGGACAACGGATGCGGGCACGAGCTGGCTGGCCAGGGACTGCCGAGAAGGCACGGGGGATGTCGGCTGGGGACGTGAGAACGACAAAACGGCCAACAGCACCGCGGTGACAAGTCGGCCGACGACGGGTTGAAAGACTGCGGCCACACCGATGCGTAGAGAGGCGTGGCCTCGGGCCACGGCGACCACCTCGGCGGCCACGGAGCTCGTGGCACTGGCCCACGCCAGCCAGGCAACGCAGGCCAGGGTGTCGAGCAACACCCGATCGGACAGTCCACGGGTGGTGAGAGCGCTGTGCACAGCCGAGGCACTGAGCAGGTGGTGGGGGAGAGGCCAGCCGACGACCAGCACCAGACCCATGGGCACGCCCACGACCATGGCAGCCAGGGCCACGAAGGCCGCCGCCCCTCGCACCACGGGACGACTGCGGGCGAGCTGGCGGTGTGCGGTCATTGGCCGGCGGCGGTGATGCCCCGCACCGCCGTGGCGCTGGCCGTCCCGCTGACGGTGAGGGTGTGGAGGCCGACGATGCCGAGGATCTGGGTGAGCTGAACGACCTGAACGGTCACGGTGATGACGTCGCCGGCCACCACCACCTGACCACTGTCCCCGGTGGTGGCCAGGTAGTTATCCGCTGCCTGGGTGGCCGCCGTCGGGTCCAAGGTGACGGACCCGCTTTGGCGATAGGCGGCCAGGTCGATGGCCTGGGCCCCGGCACGGGCGGCCGACTGCGCTTCGTCGGTAGCCCGAACTTCGGCGGCCAGGCCTAGCCCCCCGTCGATAACCAGCCCGGCCACGAGCATGAGAGCACCGACCATGACGACGATGAAGGCGGTCACCTGGCCGCGCTCGTCGTGCTTCCACAGACGGCGGTGCCCGACGGCGCCGTGCCGAACGCCGTGCTCGATGGTGATCGTGGTCATGAGCCGACACTGCGGTACTGATCGACGGGGCTCACGGCGCTGCCTCGTAGGGTTTCCGACCCCGGCAGATGTAGCAGGGAGAGGTCGGCCATCGAGACATGGCACGTCACGGCCACCCGGACCACGCCGCCGGGCACGAAGTCGGAGACATCGGTGGCCACCGACAGCGTCGAGCATGTGACCCCGTCGCTGGCCAGTCCGGCCGTGGCCGACTGCCGGGCCACCAAGGAGGCGCTGCCCGCGTTCCCCGCCGACGTGGCCGCCCGGGCGGCCTGGGCGGCGGCGTCGTTGACCTGGAGGCGGGCCTCGGCAAGTCGACCGAGCATGACGACGAACACCAGCAACAGCAGCAACAGGGGCGTGACGAGCGCTAATTCGGCGGAGACGCTGCCGGGGTGGTCGCGGCGACCACGTGGCCCGCTCACGGCCCGGCCGCAAAGCGCTCGACCAGTCCCGACGAGGTGGCGTGGACGGGCAGGTGGAGGAAGGGGAGAACAGCCTCGGTGGTGCCGGTCACCGTGACCGTGGCCAGCGCGGCGGTGCGCGTGACCGAGACAGCCGGATTTAGAAGCACGCCGTGCCCCACGGCGTGGAGGATCACCTGGGCCTCGGTTTGGCCCGCCGACGTGGTGGCACCGTCGGTGCGGGTGGAGGCCAGGGCTTCGGCCGCCGCGGTCTGGGCCACCTGGCTGGCGTGCTCGAATAGGGCGAACTGGATCACGATCAGGATGAGCAGAAGGAGCAGGGGAGTGGCCACCACCAGCTCGGCACTGCCGCGTTCGTCGAACCGGCGGCGCCCGCCAACTCCCCTGATGACACCGCGACGACGGCGTCCTGCGTCGGTCACTGCGTATTGATGTTGTTGGCGGCGCCCAGCACCTTGGCGGCGATGATGGCCATGGCGGTGAGGGCCAGGGTGACGAGCAGGGCCGTCACCACCACCGCTTCGGTCGAGTACCCCGCCTCGGGCTCGGAGCGGGCCTGCGCCAGGCGTCCCACCAACATGCGGGCCACCGCCCGCAGCATCTCGAACTCGTAGATCATGGCGTCTCCTTTGTCGGTCAGTGGTGTTCTCGGTCGCTAGCGGGTCGTTGGACTTTGGGTTCGCCGTGGTCAGAAACCGGTCACGACGTGAGCCAGCGCCGGGTAGCCCACGAAGAGGAGGAACCCTGCGAACAGCACCACCACGGGAAGGCTCATCCGTTCGCTCATGGCCTCGGCCGCCGCTTGGGCATCAGCCAGGCTGTGAGCCCTGATCGACCCCGCCTTGGCCGAGAGCGTGGCCCTGACCTTGGCCCCCTCCGAGCCGGCCAGACCGACGCTGGCCGCCAGTTCGCACAGGTCCTCGACTCCGAGGTCCTCACCCAGGCGGCCGAGTGGGCCCCAGGGGGCCACTCGGGTGAGGCGTGCCTCCTCCAAGGCCTGGCGCAGTTGCCCGAAGGCCCATCCCTGCCCCACGCCGGCCGCTTCGGCCAGGGCACCCTCGACGCCGGCCCCACCGGCCAGGGCGATGACGACCAGATCGAGAAACGACCCGAGGGCATGGCGAAAGTCGGCGCGGCGTTTGGACGCTTCGGAATGGACGCCCAGGTCGGGGAGCACGAAGCCACCGGCTCCGAGGACGAGGGCCATCCATAGCGGCACCTCCAAGGGCACGGCCACGCCACCAAGCGCCAGCACGGCCACGGCCGCCGGGACGAGGAGGAAGCCGCTGAAACACAGTGTCACCTTCTCGGCCAGGTGACGCTCGGGCGTGCGTCCGATAACGAGGAGGTCGGCTCGTGTCCGGCCCGGGAGCAGTGGCAGACCCTGGAGACGACGAGCCAGGGGTCGACCGATCACCGAGGTGAAGCCCTCGTCTTCGGCCAGGCCTACCGCCGGTCGGGGGAGGGTGACCCGAGCAGCGCCCGAACGACCGCCGCCGTGCAGGCGATCAAGGGCCACCGCCAGGGGCACACGGGCCGGGACGAGACCGCGCACGATGAGCAGCAGGCCGAAGCCAATGCCGCCGCCGCACACGAGAGCCGCCGTCACGGCGCCACCGTCGTCTGGGCGGCCAAGAACCGTTCGGGCACCGTCGGGCGCCCGAGGCGAGCCAGCCACACGAAAGCTCCAGTGAAGAGCAGCCCGATCACGCCCAGCATGAACTGGCCCACCGGGGTGCCAAAGGGAGACAGAAAGGAGCGGTTCAAGATGATGAGGCCACCGGCGAAGGTCAGCGTCGCCCCCACCACCACTCGGGAGGACGTCCGGATCCGGGCTCGGCCCGCCTCGACCCGCAGCTGCATGGCCGCCTGGTCCCGAGCGGCCGTCGCCAAGCTGGTGAGCAGTTCGGCCAGGCGGCGCGCCTCGTTGCCCGAGGCCAGCACCAGGGCGGCCACCACCAGGTCGCCGGTGGGGTCGGCCAGCTCGGTGGCGAATTGACGAAGGGCGGGGATGAGACGTTCGTTCCCCAGGCGCTCGGCCAGAGCCAGGACCTCTATGCGGATGGGAACGGGGGCCACGGGAGCGGTGGCCAAGATGGCCTGTTCCAGCCCGGCCGCCGCCGACAGGGTGTCGCGCAGCATCTCGGCCCAGCCGGCGATGGCCTCCGTACGGGCCACTTGGCGGGTGCGCTCGCCCCTCCCGGCCAGGAGCGCCGGCAGGGCGTAGCCGCCGGCCCCGGCCAACACGGCGGCCACCGGCCAGCCCGTGAGGGCACCGAGCACCACCCCGGCCCCGGCGGCCAGGCCCAGGCGCCCGACCAGGCGGTCCCGGCGCAGTCCCGAGAGCAGCTGGCGCCGCCGGGGTGGCGCCGACGCGGTGGGCCGCAGACCGGCCATCACCAGGACCAGCCCGAGCCCGGCCCCGGCGCCCAGGAGGGCCATCAGCGCGGTCACCGGTCCCACCGGCCTCGGGTGGCCATGGCCGGCTCGAAGACCCCCTGCTCGAGAAGGTCAGGGTCGAAGCCGGCGGCCATGAGGGTGTCGAGGGTCTCGGAGCGAAGCGGCACACCGGGACCGGCGCGGCCCAAAGCATCGGGCCGGAAGATCTCGTTGGTGGTGACCTGGGGGCCGTCGGCGTCGATGACCTCGCGCACCGAGGCCACCACCCGGTGTCCCTGGGCGTCGAGTCCGAGGTGGACGACGAAGTCCACGGCGCTGGCCACCATGAGGTTGGTGGCCTCGAGGGGCAGACGCTCGGGTGCCTGGATGGCGTAGGTGGCCAGCCGGGAGAAGGCACCCTTGGACGAGCTGGCGTGGAGGGTGGCCATGGACCCGTCGTTGCCCTGGGTCATGGCGTTGCACATGGGGATGACCTCGGCCCCCCGGATCTCGCCCACCAGCACCCGGTCGGGGCTCATGCGCAGGGCCCAGCGCACCAGCTCGGCCTGGGTGATCTCGCCCTCGCCCTCCACGTTCGGTTCCCGGGCCTGCATGGCCACCACATCGGGGTGGGCGTGGCGGTCCTGGTCGAGGCCGAGCTCCAAGGAGTCCTCGATGGTCACCAAGCGTTCGGCCGGTGAGATCTCGGTGCACAGGGCCCGCAGCATGGTGGTCTTGCCGGCGGCCGTCCCCCCCGTCACGAGCAGGTTCTTGCGGGCCACCACGCAGGCACCGAGGAGCGCTCGCAGCCCGGTGTCGAGGGTGCCCATGCCCACCAGGTCGTCCAGCGTGAGCTTGGGGAACCGGTGACGGCGGATAGACACGCAGGGCCGGCCCGTCACGGCCATGACGGCGAACAGCCGGCTGCCGTCGGGGAGCTGGAGATTGAGCCGGGGCGAGGCCAGATCGAAGCGACGCTCCGACATCCCCACCCGGGCCGCCAGGGTGCGCACCAGCTCCACCAGTTCCTTGTCCGAGGCGGCCACCGGATCCACCTGCTCCCGGGTGCCGTCGGCGTAGCGGACGAAGACCTCGTCGGCCCCGTTGGCGTTGATGTTCTCGATAGAGGCGTCGTCGAGGTAGCGCTGGAAGCCGGCCATGGCGAACAGGGCGGCGAACACCTCGGCGGCAATGGCGTCCTCGGTACCGGCGTCGAGTACCGGGCGCCCGGCACCCAGGGCGGCCGCCGCCTCCTCCTGCAGGGCCTCGGCGATGAGCGCCCGGCCGAGGGCGCTGCGATCAGGGTCGGTGAGCGCGTCCTCGTCGCCGTTTCCCGTCGTCCGGGCATGATCAGCCAGCCGAGAGGCCACTTGCGCTTGGATCCGTTCGGCCACGGGGTTCATGAAGTCAGCCCGGACGCCTCGACGACCACAGCGTCTCGGTCGGTCCTCCGGTCTGGGCCCAAGACGCCGCCGTCGTCTACCGGGGGTTCGCACGGCGGGGCCAGCCACGCGTCCACGTCGTGGGCCAGGTCCCGCGCCGTCCGGCCCAGGGCGGATCGTGCCCAGGTGCGGGCGCCCCCTTCCCAAAGAGCCTCCGCTCCGCCCGGATCGGCGGGGAGGTGCCCGAGCACCGGCACACGCAACGTGACCGCCACCTCGTCGGACGGGTAGGGCCCGGCACCGCTGAGCACGATGGAGGCAGTGGGGCCGCCCCCCCCGTGCTTCACGGCAGCCGACAGGTGGGCCAGGTCGCCCAGCTGGGGCCGACAAACCCAGATGAGAGCGTCTGCCCCCTGGGCCAACGGCCGGGCCGGCGAGGAGTGGTCCAGGCGCCCCACGTCGAGCAGCACGTCCACCTCGAAGGCAAGAGGAGAACCGGGAAGAGCAGCCAACAGCGACACTGACGCCGCGCTCTGGCGGGCACCGGCAGGAGCGGGCACCACCGGGAGCCCGAGGGCGCTCTCCTGGGTGTAGTGCGCGAGTACGTCGGCCTGGGAGTGGCGCCGCAGGGAAGCGGCCAGGCCGACCAGACCCGGATCCTCGGGGAGTCCCAGCCGCACGGCCAGATCGCCCCCGGCCGGGTCGGCCTCGAGCACAACAACCGGTCGTGGCCACCACGAGGCCAGCGCCAAGGCGAGAGTGGTGACGCCCGGCGATCCTTTGACCGAGGCCAAGGCCACCACGCTCACGAGGTCGACCCGGGGGAGACGAGGACAAGGGCGATGTCGCCGGCACTGGCGGCGGTGGCCACGGCGGCGCCGTCGCCCTCAGGCAGTTGGACCTCCACAACGGCGCTGTCCGACGTGGTCTGCGAAGCCGACTCCACACCGACCACGATGGCGGGGACCGGGGGCACGACAACGGTGGTTCCCGAGGCGGTGGCAGCGGCGGCGGCGGCGTCGGCCGTACTGCTCGGGTTGGTGACGACCAGGACCCGGTCTCCGGCTGTCACCTCCGGCGGGTACTGACCCGGTTTCAGAGCCAGGCCCACCACGGCCTGCCCGCTCGGCGGATCGGCCCCGGGCCCGAGGTCGCTCTCGGTGAGCAGTGTCCCGGCGGCCAGGGGCAGGGCCACGGCCCGCCCGACGACGGCGGACTCCTGCGAGGCGGGGACGGGGGAGAGGCCGCTGCTCACCGACAGCTGGGCCGTGTGCAGGTCGGCCGGAACCAAGACCTGCCCGGCCGAGATGGCGCTGGAGACGACGAGCACCTGTTGGCGCCCGCCGGCCCGGAGCCAGGCCGAGGAGAAGCCGATCGCGCAGCCGATGACCAGGAGGACGCCGAGGGCCGCCAGGGGGATGTTGCGGTTCGTCGACCGAGGTCGCGGGCGAGCGCTCGAGGTGGGGCCGGTCCCGTTGGTGGAGTGTCGGGGAGGCACCGTGGTCGGTGCGAGGCGGGTCACCGTCGTCTCCTTAGATGGACGTGGTGTTGAGAGACTCGATGGCTGCCACCCGCATCGTCGTGGTGGCGGTGCTTTCGAGGTCCGGAACCGTCCCCGTCTTTCCTCCGCCGGCCCAGGTCACTGACCAGGAGATGGTGGCGGTCACGGTGAAGGCGTCGTCGGGCTGGCCGGCCGAGGACGTCGTGAAGGTGTGGCCGCAGGTGGGCGAGGCTTGGTCGGGTGTGCCGCCCGCCGAGTACGGGGTGCCGAGTCCGTCGCACACGAGGGTCGTTCCGTCGCCAAGGTTCCACGTCACCGTGGTGGGTGTGGCTGTGGCTGTCACCGACTCGCCGGGCACGGCCGCCGTGGCCGTCGTCGGCTGCCAGTCGGCCCCGGCCAGCCACAGCCATGAGGGCAGTCCGACCAGTTGGTCAGCAGCCGGTGACGGAGAGGCATCGATGACGAACCCCGGGAGCGTCAATTGCTGGACGGCCTGCTGGGCCAGAGTGGCCGGAGTAGGCGCCGCCGCTGGCCCCGGTGCGGTCCCGGTCTGCAACCAGACGATGCCGCCCCCGGTGCCGGTGGTGTCGGCGGGGCATGTCACGAGGTAGAACCCGCCCGTCTCTCCCGGCGGCGGCTCGTCGGCCGTGTCGCCGGGAGGAGGGACGAATCCGGGATCGGCCTTGTAGTAGCAGCCGTCAGAACCGAGCCAGCCGAAGTCGGGGAGGGTGCAGGGAACGGTCTGTCCGGGATCGGTGGGGGAGGGGCACTCGTTGCTCCCCGGAGCGGTGGCGCTCACCGGTTGCACCGGCGGCGCCACCGAGGCACCCGGTGGCTGTCCCGGGGTGGACGCCGACAGTGTGCACGAGCTGCCACCGGGGTTGCCGCACTGGACGCTGGTGGAGCCACCGTCGCCGAACGCAGGAGCAACGGCGCACAGGAGCCCGACCGTGAGAGTGACGATGCCGAGGAGCGAACGGCTCAGCAGGTACCGGCGGCCTGGACCACGAGCGAGCTGACCTTCCATACGCCGGCGCTGTCCTGCACGATGGCCGTGGTGGCGTGGCGACCGCCGGGTGTCTTGTTCACGAGGCCGCCGCCCGTCTTGTACTCCAACCAGTGGGTGTCGTTGAAGCAGTCGGTGATCGTGGCCTGTGTCGGATTGGTGGCCTGTGAAAGTGACGTCACTTGGGGATGAAGCACCGGATGGCCCTTGGTGACGATGCCATCGAGTGCGTTCACGTAGAGTGAATCGGCCCGGGTTTCCTAGAGACTCAGTTGTCTGTGAAGGCACTGCTTCTCATGCTGCGCTCTGACGGTAGTAGATGGCCTCGAGCTCTGCCGGCGGGATCTTGCCGATCTCGTTGTGGA
>Ga0182024_10001749_pt1 | contig 55126 bp, 55 predicted proteins | sample P32metaG_FD_120480 | JGI IMG/M metagenome (GOLD analysis project Ga0182024, IMG submission 120480) | Permafrost microbial communities from Stordalen Mire, Sweden - P3-2 metaG (Illumina Assembly) | ecosystem: Environmental > Terrestrial > Soil > Wetlands > Permafrost | place: Sweden: Stordalen...
GACGTAGAAGATCTTCGGCAGCTTCACGCCCTCGCGGTCCCCCATCTTCAGCCAGTGGGAGAAGTAGTCGCCCATGTTGTAGCCGCAGAACGGAAGCATCGCGAAGGGGTCGAAGCGCAGCTCCCCCACCGTGCCGGCGGCGGCCGCGGTCTTCTCCGAGCTCATCACCGAGCCAAGGAACACGCCGTGCTCCCAGTCGAACGCCTCGGTCACCAGCGGCACCACTGTCGAGCGCCGCCCGCCGAACAGGATCGCATCTATCGGCACACCCGTCGGGTCCTCCCACTCCGGCGCGATCGCCGGGTCCTGCGCAGCGGGGGTCGTGAAGCGGGCGTTGGGGTGCGCGGCGGGCGTCTGCGACGCGGGCGTCCAGTCCTCGCCGTGCCAGTCGGTCAGGTGCTCCGGCGGCTCCTTGGTCAGGCCCTCCCACCACACGTCGCCGTCGTCAGTGAGCGCGCAGTTGGTGAAGATCGAGTTGCTCTCGATCGTGCGGATGGCGTTCGGGTTCGTGTTCTCACCGGTACCCGGCGCGACGCCGAAGAAGCCGGCCTCGGGATTGATCGCATACAAGCGGCCGTCCTCGCCGAACTTCATCCAGGCGATGTCGTCGCCGATCGTCTCCACCGTCCAGCCCTCGAGCGTGGGGATCAGCATTGCCAGGTTGGTCTTGCCGCAGGCGCTCGGAAACGCGCCCGTTATGTACTTGACCTCGCCCTCGGGCGAGGTCAGCTTGAGGATCAGCATGTGCTCGGCCATCCAGCCCTCGTCCCTGGCCATAACCGAGGCGATCCGCAGCGCGAAGCACTTCTTGCCGAGCAGAGCATTTCCGCCGTAGCCGGAGCCGTAGGACCAGATCTCGCGCGTGTCGGGGAAGTGCACGATGTACTTGTTCTCGGCGTTGCACGGCCACGGCACATCCTCGACGAGGTGGGCGGGGTCGCTGTCCAGCGGCATCCCCACCGAATGCACGCACGGCACGAAATCGCCGCCGCTGCCCAGCGCGTCCAGGGCGCCCTGGCCCATGCGCGTCATGATCCGCATGCTCACCGCGACGTAGGGGGAGTCCGTCAGCTGCACGCCCACATGGCTCTTGTCCGAGCCGATCGGGCCCATCGAGAAGGGCACCACGTACATCGTGCGGCCCTTCATCGAACCCTCGAACAGCTCGTTCAGTGTCTCGCGCATCTCCTGCGGGTCGCGCCAGTTGTTGGTGGGCCCCGCCTCCTGCTCGGTGGCCGAGCAGATGAAAGTGCGGTCCTCGACCCGCGCCACATCATCGGGATCCGACAGGGCCAGGTAGGAGTTGGGGCGCTTGGCTTCGGACAGCTGGCTGAACGTGCCCGCTTCGACCAGCTCCAGGCACAGCCGGTCGTACTCCTCGGCTGAGCCGTCGCACCAATGAATGGTGTCGGGTTCGCCGAGCGCCGCCACCTGCTCGACCCAGGCCAGCAGGCGATCGTTCTTGGTGGGGGCGGGGGCGGTGGTATTCATGGCGTGGAGCGGCTCCCTCGTGTCGCGGTCGTGCTCGCGCGGCCTTGCGTGAGCGCTGCTGACACCGGCCGGGACGGCCGGCGAACGGAAAAACGCCCTCCTGGGGCGATCTGAAGAGCCTATCGCACGCCTAGTCGACGTTACCCTCGGCCTCGCCCCCGCCGGGGTTCTTGCGCGGCACGAGCACCAGGCGCTTGAACTCCGCCACCAGCACACCGTTCTGGTTGAGCACCCGCGTGTGCACCTTCACGGTGCCGCGGTCGGGCTTCGACTTCGACTCCTTCTTCTCGAGCACCTCGGACTCGCAGTACAGCGTGTCGCCGTGAAAAACCGGTGCGGGGTGCATCAGCTCTTCGGTGGCGAGGTTGGCGATCGCCTTGCCGCTGACATCGCTCACCGACATGCCCAGCGCCAGCGAGTAGACCAGTGGGCCCACCACCACGTTGCGGCCCTGCTGGGACTTGGCCGCGTACACGTCGTTGAGGTGCAGCGGGTGATGGTTCATCGTGATCAGACAGAACAGGTGATCGTCTGACTCCGTCACGGTCTTGGCGGGCCAGTGCTTGTACACCGCCCCCACCTCGAACTCCTCCAGATAGCGGCCGTAGGGGTGGGAGCCGCTCGCCTCGCGCGCAGCCTGCTCGGTCTCGACGGACTTGGTCTCGCTCATGACGCTCATGGGTCTCTCAGGTTCTCCTTTGGCGGCTGTTCACCGAGAACTCTAGATGGTCCCCTCGGCACCGGTGCTCGCATCCGCGGCGCCGGCGCGGGCTCGACCGGTGAGCGGTGAGGCCGGCGAGCCCGGCCATTCTGCGGTGCTCAGGCGAAGTTGCCTCCCAAAAGTCAATACGATCGTATGCATGCGCAACCCCCGCGACTTCTTCAAGCCACTGGCCATCGACGCACCGGAGCCTGCCCGGGAGATCCCCTTCAAGCCGTCCCGGATGATCCACTTCCTCGACTTCTCCAACGAGAAGATGGTCGCCAAGGTCCCGGATATCGCGCCGACCGTCGACATCCTGCTCGGCAACCTCGAGGACGCCGTGCCGCTCGAAAAGAAGGAGGCCGCGCGCGCCGGGCTGATCAAGGTGGGCCTTGAGATGGAGCTCGGCGACACCGCCCTGTGGACGCGCGTCAACGAGCTCGCCTCGCCGTACGTGCTCGACGATCTGACCGAACTGGTGAGCCAGATCGGGCACAAGCTCGAGGTCATCATGGTTCCCAAGATCGAGGGCCCGTGGGACATCCACTATGTCGACCGCCTGCTCGCCCAGCTCGAGGCCAAGGCGGGCCTTGAACGGCCGATCCTCGTCCACGCGGTGCTCGAGACCTCCCAGGGGGTGGCCAACCTCGAGGAGATCGCGAGCGCGAGCCCGCGAATCCAGGGCATGAGCTTCGGCCCCGCCGACCTGGCCGCCTCGCGGCGCATGAAGACAACCCGCGTCGGCGGCGGGCACCCCGGCTATCGCACCATCGCCGACCCCGATCCCGATCATCCCGACGCCCCCCGGCCCAGCTACCAGCAAGACCCCTGGCACTACTCGATCGCCCGCATGGTCGACGCCTGCACCGCGGTCGGCGCCCTTCCCTTCTACGGCCCCTACGGGGACATCCGCGACGAGGAGGGCTGTGAAACGCAGTTCCGCGCCTCCTTTCTGCTTGGCTGCGTTGGCGCCTGGTCGCTGCACCCGGCCCAGATCGCGATCGCAAAGCGCGTCTTCTCGCCCGACCCCGCCGAGGTCGCCTTCGCCAAAAAGGTGATCGATGCCATCCCCGACGGCCGTGGCGTCCACATGATCGACGGCAAGATGCAGGACGACGCCACCTGGAAGCAGTGCAAGGTGATGGTCAACCTGGCCGAGATGCTGGCCCGCAAGGATCCCGAGCTGGCCGAGGCCTACGGCCTGCAGCCGGCCGGCGTCTGAAGTCGCGCATGAGATTCTTCGAGTACGAGGCGCGCGAGATCGTCAAGCGCGCCGGCATCCCCGTCACCGACTACGGCTTCACCACCGATCCGGCGGAGGCCGCCGCGATCGCCCGGCGCATCGGCGGGCCCACCGTGATCAAGTCGCAGGTGCTCTCCGGCGGGCGCATGAAGGCCGGCGGGGTCAAGTTCGCCGACACCCCCGAGCAGGCCCAGGAGCATGCCGAGGACATCCTCAAGCTCGAGATCGGCGGACAGATGCCGCGCGGAGTGCTCGTCGATCCGAAGGCCGAGGTCGAGCAGGAGTACTACGCGGGCGTGGTCTGGGACGGCATCCGCAAGCAGCCGGTGATGATCTTCTCCCCGGTCGGGGGCATCGACATCGAGCAGGTCGCCGAGGAGCAGCCCGAGGCGGTGGGCCGCCGGCACTTCTCCAACATCCTGCCCCTGTCGGACTTCCAGGCCAAGGAGGTGATCGCCTCAACCGGCGTCACCGGATCTCCGCTCAACAGGCTCGTCCCGATCCTCACGCGGCTCGCGCGGCTGTTCGCCGAGAACGACATGGTGCTCGCCGAGATAAACCCGCTCGGGCGCCTCGACGACGGATCGTTCGTCGCCCTCGACGCCCACATGGACATGGAGAACGAGGCCCGCGGGCGCCACAAGCAGCTGCTCTCGGACCTCGGCGTGGGCGAGGAGGAGACCCGGCAGGCCCGTGAGGCCACCCCATTCGAGCTGGCGGGAGAGGCGGTCGACGCCACCGACCACCGCGGCGTCGCCGGCAACGTGACCGAGTTCGACGGAAACCTCGGCCTCGTGATCGGCGCGGGCGGGGGTTCGCTGACCCTGTTCGACGCGGTCCGCGCCCACGGCGGGCGGCCCGCCAACTACTGCGAGATCGGCGGCAACCCCTCTGTGGCCAAGGCCTGCGGGCTGGCCAAGCTCGTCCTGGGAAAGCCCGGAGTCGACAAGATCGCGGTGATGATGTCGATCGTGTCCAACACCCGCGTGGACATCGTCGCGCGCGGCGTCATCAAAGCCTGTCTGGAGCTCGGCCACGACCCCTCGGAGAAGATCGCCATCTTCCGCATCCCCGGCGCCTGGGAGGAGGAGGGCTTCAAGATCCTCGAGGCCTACGGGGTCGACTACGCCGATCGCAGCGTCTCGCTGAACGAGGCCGCAAGGCGGGCCGTCGAGAAGATTCAGGGAGTCGCGGCCTGATGTCGATCCTGATCGACGCGGACACCACGTTCATCGTCCAGGGCATCACCGGCCGCGAGGCCGTCAACCTCACGCGAGAGTGCCTGGACTACGGCGCCGGCGCCAAGATCGTCGGCGGAGTGACCCCGGGCCGCCTCGGCCGGGACGTGCACGGGGTGCCGGTGTTCGACACCGTCGAGCAGGCGGTCGCCCACCACGGCGAGCCGATCTACGGCTCGGTCGTCACCGTCCCCCCCGCCTTCACCAAGGACGCCGTGTTCGAGGCCATCGAGAACGGCGTCGAGCTGATCGTGATCGTGACCGAGCGCATCCCCCGCCGCGATGTTGCCCAGATGGTCGAGCTGGCGAGCCTGCGCGGGGCGCGCATCATCGGCCCCAACTGCCTGGGGATCATCGTTCCGGACGTCATCAAGATGGGTGGCATCGGCGGTCCGGCGAAGAACGCCGCGCAGGCCTACACGCCCGGGCCGATCGGCGTGATCTCGCGCTCCGGCGGCATGACCACTGAGATGTCCTCCACCCTCAGCGCGGCCGGGCTCGGCCAGTCGACCGCCGTGTCGATCGGCGGCGACGCCATCATCGGCCAGAGCTACGCCGAGCTGATGCCGCTGTTCGAGGCCGACGAGCAGACCCAGGGCATCGTCATCTACACCGAGCCCGGCGGTCGCATGGAGGCCGAGCTCGCGGGGTGGATCGTCGAGAACAGCTCGCGCCTGCCGATCGTGGCGTTCATGGCGGGGCGGTTCATGGACGAGATGCCCGGCATGAGCTTCGGCCACGCCGGCACGATCGTCGAAGGCAAGGAGGACACTGCAACCGAGAAGATCGCCCGCCTCGCGCAGGCCGGCATCACCGTCGCCGAGCGGATCGAGGACATCCCCGGGATGATCCGGTCAAAGATGTCCGAGCGGAGTGCGGCATGAGAGAGGACGGCATCTTCATCGCGGTCGAGGTCGACGACGGCGCCGCCGCCGACACCGATCTCGCGCGCGCCCTGACCGACGCATGCCCGGTCGACATCTTCGCCCAGGCGGACGATGGCGCCCTGCAGATCGTCGAGAAGAACGTGGACGAGTGCGTGCTCTGCCGCCTGTGCCTCGACGCCTCGCCCGCCGGCGTCGTGAAGGTCATCAAGCTCTACGACGGAAGCGCCCTGCTCGCATGAGCGCAGGGCGCCTGCGCCCGGTTCGGCGTCCAGGGGCCTCACCCCCTATCCTTTGGACAGTAGCCTCGGCCACGCAGAGGACCATGAACGAGAACGTCTCCCTCATCGTGATGTGCCTGTTTCTGCTCGGCTCGCTTGCGTTCCTGGCCCAGCAGCTGACCGCCTACCACTGAGCCGGCGGCTCACGCACCGTTGAGCCGGCGCTAGGCTCCGCGGTCAGGACGGCTTTCGCACTTTGCGCGTGTGCTCACGTTCCTGCTGAGCCTCGACGACTTTGGTGATCAGCTTCAGAAACTGCTCCGGGCCGGTCGCCTTGGCCTGTCCGTAGGTGAACGCCTCGATCCAATCCGGCACCTTGCCTTCGCGGGCCATCACGTTGAAGAACTCCCGCCGCATGTCCACGCGCAGATGGGCCTCCGCGGCCGCTCCCTTGCTGACCTCGATGTCGGGCATCTGCAGGCGGAAGTACTGCACATCGCCGCGTCCGCGCAGCTCGATCCCGACCACCAGCTTGATCGGCGCGAGCGCCGGCACCTCCTCGAGGAACCTGCGGGTCGCCAACTCGATCAGCGTCTTGGCGTCTTCGGCCATCTGACTAGGACTCCCCTCCCGGAGGGATGCGGTTGGTGACGATCGATCAGATCTTATGGCGCTGCAGGAGCTTGCGCCCGATCACCATACGCTGGATCTCCGAGGTGCCCTCGCCGATCAGCAGCAGCGGCGCGTCTCTGTACAGGCGCTCGATCTCATACTCCTTGGAATAGCCGTAGCCGCCGTGGATGCGCAGGCACTCCTCGACGCAGAAGCGCCCCGCCTCGGAGGCGAACAGCTTGGCCATGCCCGCCTCGAGATCCGAGCGCTCCCCGGCGTCCTTCAGCCGCGCCGCGCGCAGCGTGAGCAGGCGGGCGGCATCCACCTGGGTGGCCATGTCGGCCAGCTTGAACTGGATCGCCTGGTGCTCGGCGATCGGCTTGCCGAAGGTCTTGCGCTCCTGGGAGTAGCGCAGCCCGAGCTCGAGCGCACGCTGGGCGATGCCCACGCCGCGGGCGGCCACGTTCACGCGGCCCACCTCCAGGGCGTCCATCATCTGCGCGAAGCCCTTGTTCAGGCCGGCGGCCTCGCCTCCGAGGATGTTCTCCGCCGGACAGCGGTAGCCGTCGAACACGAGCTCGGTGGACTCGACGCCCTTGTAGCCGAGCTTCTTGATCTTGGGCGGCACGGTCAGACCGGCGAACTCGCCGGTGTTCACTTCCACGCCCGGCTCTTTTTCGGCGATGAAGCAGGTGAAGCCGCGGTGGCGGGGCTCGGCCTCGGGGTCGGTCTTCACGAGCACGAACACGAGCGTGGACAGCAGGCCGTTCGTCACCCACATCTTCTGACCGTTGATCTCATACTTCCCGTCCTCGCCCTTGCGCGCGGAGGTCTTGATCGCCTGCACATCAGAGCCCAGCTCGGGCTCTGACAGCGAGAAGGCGGCGCGGATCTCGCCCGTGGCCATGCGCGGCAGGTACTTCTGCTTCTGCTCGTCGTTGCCGAACTTCATCAGCAGGTAGGAGCCGATGAAGTGGGTGTTGATCACCCCCGAGATCGATATCCAGCCTCGCGAGAGCTCCTCCACGATCATCGCGTAGGTCGTGAGGTCGAGACCCATGCCACCGTACTCTTCGGGGATCGTCACCCCGAACAGCCCGAGCTCCTTCATCTGCTCGACGATCGGCCCGGGGAACGAGTCCTCGTGGTCGTAGTGCTCGGCGTTCGGCAGGATCTGCTCGTCGGCGAACTGCCTCACCATCTCGGTGATCGCCTTCTGCTCCTCGGTCTTCTCGGTGTACGGGTCGGCGGCCACGGCCATTCGCTCAGCGCTCCAGGGTCGTTGTCCAGTTCATTTCCGGCTCCTGCAGGGAGAATACCGTCGTGAACTTCACGCGCGACGTCCTCGACCGCCGCAACCCGCGGGATCTCGCCCTGATCGAGCTCACCCGCGAGGGCCATCGGCGGGAGTGGACCTTCGCGCAGATCGGCGAGCGCAGCGCGCGCCTGGCCGGGGCGCTTCAGGCGCAGGGCGTGGGCAGGGGCGATGTCGTGATGACGCTGATCGGAAACCGGCCGGAGTGGGTGGCGAGCATGTGCGCGTGCTTTCGCCTGGGCGCGGTCGTGCTGCCCTGCACCGAGCAGCTGCGCTCCAAGGACCTGCGCCTGCGCCTGGCGGTGGCACGCCCCTCGCTCATCATCGCCGATGAGCGAAACCGCGCCGAGCTCGAGGCGGCCAGGCCGCAGTGCGCCGTGGCGCTCGTTCCCGACGAGGCCCTGTTCGCAGCCGAGCCCGCGCCCGCGATCGAGCTGGCCGACGGGGATCCCTGCCTGATCACGTTCACCAGCGGCACCTCAGGCGAACCGAAGGCCGTCGTCCATGGCCAGCGCTATCTCTACGGCCAGCGCCTGCAGTCCAGGCACTGGCTGGACGCGCGGGCGGGCGAGCTCGTGTGGTGCACGGCCGCCTCGGGCTGGTCGAAGTCCGCCCGCAACGTGTTCATCGCGCCATGGCTCTCAGGCGCCGGAGCGCTGCTGCACGACGCCCGCTTCGATCCGGCCGAGCGGCTCGAGCTGGTCGACTCCGAGCGCGTGGGCGTCCTATGCATGGCGCCGACCGAGTACCGCGTGATCGCCAAGCGCGCAACGCTCGGGGCGCTGCCGCATCTGCGCGGCATGGTGGCCGCCGGCGAGGCGCTCAACCCCGAGGTGCTGCGCACCTTCAAGGAGGCAACGGGCCTGGAGATCCGCGACGGCTACGGCCAGACCGAGACCGGACAGATGACCGGGACGCCGCCGGGCGAGCCGGCGAGGCCGGGCTCGATGGGGCGGGCCCTGCCCGGAGTCCGCCTGTCGATCGAGGGCGAGGAGCTGATCGCCGACCCCGAGACCGTGCCGACGTTCTTCCTCGGCTATCTCGGCGAGGGCGTCGAACGCGGCCCGGCCGGAACCTGGACGATCGATGACCGCCGCGAGGGCGGACCGTGGCACACGGGGGACCTCGTGAGCGAAGACGAACAGGGCTGGCTTCACTTCCAGGGCCGCAACGACGACGTGATCGTCTCGGCGGGCTATCGGATCGGGCCGTTCGAGGTCGAGTCGGCCCTCGTCGCCCACCCGGCGGTGGCCGAGGCCGCGGCCGTGGCCTGTCCCGACGAGGAGCGTGGGGCCGTGGTGCGCGCGGTGGTGGTGCTGCGCGAGGGCCGCTACTCCGCCTCGCCCGAGCTGGCGCGCGAGCTGCAGGAGCATGTAAGGCGCGAGACCGCGCCCTACAAGTACCCCCGCATTATCGACTTCGTCTCAGAGCTCCCCAAGACCGCCAGCGGCAAGGTCAGACGAGCTGCTCTGCGATCTGAGCGCTAGCGCCCGCCCGCTCGAAGTCCCGCTCGAGCTCGTCGACCTCCTGCTGAACCGGCCCGGCGGGCGGGCGCAGGATCAGCCGGGCGGCGAGCACGCCGAACGCGACGCACACCGCCGCGACCACGTAGGCGAGGTGGTAGCCCCCCGTCAGCGCGTCGTTCAGCGTGTGCCCGCCGGCTGTCAGGGATTTCGTGTGATCGGTCGCGATCGTTCCCAGCGTGGCCAGCCCGATCGCCCCGAACAGCTGCACCGAGACGTTGATGATGCCCGAGGCCAGCCCCGCGTCGCGCTTGGGCGCATCGGCCATCCCCATCGTCAGCAGCGGCAAAAAAGAGGCGCCCGCGCCGAGCCCCAGCAGCAGGAAGGCGAAGAACAGGCCCGGGAAGTAGCTTGCGTGCACACCGGCGGCCGCGAGCAGCAGCAGCCCGGCGACGATCCCCATGAGACCGGCGCTCAGCGTGCGCAGCGACCCGAAGCGCTCCATCGCCCTGGCCGCGACACCCATCGACATGATGGCGATCGATGCCGTCAGGGGCAGGAACGCAAGGCCCGTGTCGATCGCGTCGTAGCCGAGCACGCGCTCGAGGTACAGGGCGCCGAGGAAGAACGCCGAGAACATGCCCGTGACCAGCAGGCCACGCACGAGACTCGAGCCCATCAGCATGCGCAGCCGCAGCACCCGCAGCGGCATGATCGGGTTCTCGAGCCGGCCCTCGAGCCGGAGAAACGCGCCGAGCAGCACGAGCGAGGCTCCTCCGACGCCGAGCGTGCGCGCCGACAGCAGGCCATATTCGGTCGACTTCACGATCGCGAACGCGCCGGCCATCGTCGCCAGTGTGATCAGCAGCGATCCGAGCCAGTCGACGCCGCCGTCCAGGCCGATGCCCTCGTTCTCCACGATCAGAGCCGAGCCCATCAGGAACGCGAACAGGCCGATCGGCACGTTCACGAAGAAGATCCAGTGCCAGTCAAGCGACTGCGTCAGCACCCCCCGGCGAGCAGCCCGATCGAGCCGCCGCCGGCGGACACGAACGCGTACATGCCCATCGCCTTGGCCTGCTCCTTGGCCTGCGGGAACTCGGTCACGATGATCGCGAGGATCACGCTCGAGGCCACCGCTCCGCCGATGCCCTGCTCCCAACGTGGTGCTGCTGCTAAACGAGCTCGAGGATCTGGGGCACATTACGCGCCTGCGCGATCCCCTCGATCGCAGGCGCCACCGGGTCGAGCTCACCAAGCAGGGCGTGAATGCGCTGGCGCAGGCCGATCGCGCGCAGGAAACAATCGAGGACGAGGTTCTGGGGGCGCTGGACGCCAGCGAACGCGCCACCCTGTGGCAACTGCTGACCCGCGCCCTGCACGGCGTCGAGCCGGTCGCCGACGAGGAGGACTACAGCGCCACGATCGCGTCGATCTCGACGTAGGCGCCCTTCGGCAGCTGCGCCACGCCAACCGCGGCCCTCGCCGGCGGCTGCTCGGCGAAGAACGAGCCGTACACCTCGTTGACCGCGCCGAAGGCGCCGAGATCGGTCATGTAGACGGTCAGGCGCACCGCCCGCTCAAGCGTCGTGCCGGCCGCGGCGCACACCTCGCTCAGGTTCTCCAGACACCGCCGTGCCTGCTCGGCGGGCGTCTCGCCGACCAGCTCCCCGGTGGCCGGGTCGAGCGGAATCTGGCCCGAGCAGAACAGCAGCCCGGCCGCCCGCACCGCATGGCTGTAGGGCCCAATCGCCGCAGGCGCTGAGGGCGCATTCACGGTCTCACGCTGGCTGCTCATCCTGAGAGCGAGCCTACCGGGAAGCTCGCCGCATGGTGGTCAGGCGGGGCGCGTGCGCACGGAGCATCCCGCGCGAGAAGGGGCTACATTCCGATTGGTGCGCCGTTCCGCCGGCAAGACCGCAGCCGTGCTCCTGGCGGCGACCATCTGCGGCTGGGCGACCGCTGCGGGCGCCGGCGCCGCGATCACGTTCGCTCCGTGCGCTCACAGCACCGAATTCGGCTGCGGCCATCTGACCGTCGCCCTCGATCCGAGCGGAGCCTACCCCGGGACCATCACCCTGGCGATCCGCCGCCACCGCGCTCAGGCCGGGAATGACAGGACCGCCGTGGTCGCGCTCGCCGGCGGGCCTGGACAGGCGGGGCTCCCCTTCGCAGAACAGTCGCTCAGCCTGCTCGGAGCGATCGTCGCCACGCGCGATCTGATCGTCTTTGACACCCGCGGCACCGGATCCTCACACCCCCTCTCCTGCCACGGTCTGGAGTCCTCGGGCGGCGAGGACTCGCCCGGGCCTGCGATCAGCCGCTGCGCTCAGCAGCTGGGGCCGACGCGCCGCTTCTACACCACCGCCGACAGCGTGGCGGACATCGAGGCCATCCGCGTGGCGGGAGGCTATGAAAAGCTCGTCCTGTACGGGACCTCGTACGGCACGAAGCTCGCCGAGGAGTATGCCCAGACCTACCCGAGCCACGTCGAAGCCCTTGTACTTGACTCGGTCGTGCCGCCCAACGGACCCGATCCGCTCAGCCGCGCCACCTTCGCCGCGGTCCCGCGCATCCTTCGCCAGCTCTGTGCGGATCACGCCTGCGCCGGCATCACCCGGCACCCCAATGCCGACCTCGCCAACCTGATCAGGCGCCTGGGCAGGAGGGGCCGGCGCGCGCGCTGGATCGACGGCCACGGCCGCGCACACACGATCGCGATCTCCATCTACTCGCTCCTCGAGACCCTGATCCAGGGTGACCTGGAACCCACCCTGCGCTCGGAATTCCCCGCGGCGGTCCGCTCGGCTGCGCACGGCGACTATGCCGCCCTGGCACGGATGCTCGAGCGCACGGAAACGAGCGAAGAAGGCGAATCCGAAGGCCCGCCCGAGGGCTTCGATACCGCCCTCTACTACGCCACGACCTGCGAAGAGGGTCTCTTCCCCTGGAACCGGGCCGCCGCCCCCGCCTCCCGCCTTGCCGAAGCGAAGGCTCAGATCGATGCGCTGGGTGCCCCGGCGATCGCGCCGTTCACGCCCGCCGACGTGCTCGATCTCTCAGACATTCCGGCCTGCGCCTTCTGGCCGTTCGCCACGCTCGCGCCCGCGGTCGCGCAGGCGCCCTTTCCGAGCGTGCCCACGCTGATCCTCAGCGGCGCCGACGATCTGCGCACGCCGACGGCGAATGCCCGCGAAGTGGCGGCGCAGATTCCCGGATCCAAGCTGCTGGTGGTGCCCAACACCGGGCATTCCGTGCTCGACTCCGATCCGACCGGCTGCTCCAGCGCCGCCCTCCAGGACCTGTTCACGGACAGACCGATCAGACCCTGTGCGACGGCTACCCCTGCCCTGCTTCGCCCCACGCCGCTGCCGCCGGGCCGTCTGGCCGACGTGCGGCCCGTCCGGGGCAGCAGCGGGAAGGCCGGGAGAACGTTCGCCGCCGTCCTTCTCACGCTGTCCGACTTCGACCGCCAGCTCGCTCTGCAGGCGCTCCCACAGCTGGGGTCCGACAGCCTCACGTCCGTGTCCTCGATCGCCGTCGGCGGTCTGCGCTCCGGCTGGGCGAAGTTCACGCCCGGCAGGCTCGTGCTGCACGGCTACTCCTACGTGCCGGGCGTGACCGTCTCGGGAGTGATCTCCTCGGCGAGCGCCGAGCTGAGCGTGGGCGGCCGCTCGGCGGCGCCGGGCCCGGTGCGGCTCGGGCCCGGACACACGCTGACCGGACTTCTCGAAGGCCGGCGGGTGAGCGCGGCGAGCGCAGGGCCGAGCCCATTCGATGCGCATCCAGCGCTGAGCGGGCTCGGAGGAGCGCGCTTGCCGCTAACGTCTCGGGGGTGTTCAAGGGCAGCCTGCGCGTCGCGCTTGCGGCAGCGCTTCTGAGCGGAGGCTCCGCGCTGCTCGGCCTCCCCGCGGCCGGGGCGCTTCCCTTCAGCTCCTGCGCCAACAGCCCCGCCTTCACCTGCGCCAGCGTCCCCGTCCCGCTCGATCGCTCGAGCGGCCTCCCGGGGACGATCTCGCTCAGCGTCGAGCGCAGGTCAGCCGGAGCCGGTGAGAGTCAAGACGCCGTGCTCGCCCTGGCGGGCGGCCCGGGACAGGCCACGCTGCCGCTCGGTGAATTCATCGCGCAGGCACTCGCGCCGGCGCTTACGAACCGCGACCTGCTGATCTTCGACCAGCGCGGCACGGGCAGCTCGGACCCCCTGAGCTGCCCTGCGCTGGACAGTTTCGCCACCGGCAGCGCCGGTCAGCTGTTCGAACGGTGCGCCCTTCAGATCGGCCCCGCCCGCGGCGCCTACACCACCCAGGAATCGGTCGAAGACATTGAGACGCTACGCCGGGCGACCGGCTACGACAAGCTGGTCCTGTACGGGACCTCCTACGGCACCAAGGTCGCGCTCGAGTACGCCGAGCGCTATCCCCAGCATGTCGAAGCCCTGGTGCTCGACTCGGTCGTGCCCACCAACGGACCGGAACCCTTCGCAATCCCCTCCTTCGAGGCGATCTCCCCGGTGCTCGCGGAACTCTGCTCGGCCCGCGCCTGCAGCGGCATCACCCCCAATCCGCTGGCCGACATCGCCCGGCTGACAGCTGAGCTGCGCAAGCATGCACTCGGCGGCTCGGCCTACGACGGCTCGGGCCGACGACACTCGGTCACGCTGAACGAGGTCGGCCTGCTCGACATCCTCGAGGCCGGCGACGTGAACCCGGCGCTGCGCGCGCTGTTGCCCGCCGCCGTGCAGTCGGCCCTCCGCCACGACCCCGATCCGCTGCTGCGCCTGCATCTGCTGTCGGAAGGGCTCATACCCTCGGCGCCCGTCAGCCCTCGCGTCGAAGAAAGCTCCGGGGGTATCGACGAAGCGCTGTTCGTCACCACCACCTGTGAGGAGACCCCGTTTCCCTGGCAGCGCACGGGCTCGCCGGCGACGCGGCTCGCGGAAGCGGATGCCTTCCTGCGCGCCCAGCGGCGCTCGGTGTTCTATCCCTTCGACCCGAGCACCGCGCTGGGCAACAGCCTGGTGCCCGACTGCGCCGGGTGGCCCGATGCATCCCCGGCGCCGCCCGCGCCGGCCGCGCCGCCGAACGTGCCGACCCTGATCCTCTCCGGCGCGCAGGATATGCGGACGCCGACGTCGAACGCTCGCGCGGTCGCCGCCCTGATTCCGGACGCGCAGCTCGAGATCGTGCCGTTCACCGGCCACTCGGTCCTGGGCAGCGACTTCAGCGGCTGCGCCGAGCGCGCCCTGGCGGCGTTCTTCCAGAACGCGCCCGTACAGCGGTGCACGCCCACGTCCAACATGTTCGCCCCCACCCCGATCACGCCCTCGCAGCTCGCCTACGTGCATGCCCCGCGCGGGCTGGCGGGCAACCCCGGCAGGACACTCACCAGCGTGCTCGACGCGCTTGTTGACCTGAACCGGCTCGTCACCGCGGCAACGCTCCAGGCTGATCAGGCGCTGCCCAGCGGCTCGAGCTTCGGCGGCCTGCACGGCGGCTACGCGAGGCTCACGAGCACCGCCGTGAGCCTCAGGGACTTCACCTTCGTGGCGGGCGTCGAGCTCAGCGGAACGTTCCCCATCAGAAACGGCCAGCTGCAGACGGCGACGATACGCATCGCGGGCCAGGACGCCTCGCAGGGCACCGTCAGGATCGGCTCCGGCACTCGGGTCACCGGCACCCTGGCCGGCAGGCGCTTCGACCTGAACCTCGCAAAGGTCAAGCTCTCCAGCGCCTCGGGCGCCGGCGAATGGCCCGCGCACCCGGTCACGCTGCCCCATCCCGGGCTGATCGAAGCTCGCCGCTGACAGTGCCCAACACGCTCGCCGCAGAGACCTCTCCCTACCTGCGCCAGCACGCGGAGAACCCCGTGGACTGGCTGCCGTGGGGACCGGCCGCGCTCGAGCGCGCCCGTGCTGAGGACAAGCCCCTGCTGGTATCGATCGGCTACTCCTCATGCCACTGGTGTCACGTGATGGAGCGGGAGTCCTTCGAGGACCCGCGCACCGCCGAGCTGATGAACGAGAGCTTCGTCTGCGTGAAGGTCGACCGCGAGGAGCGCCCCGATGTCGACGCGCTCTACATGGAGGCCGTCCAGGGCATGACCGGCCGCGGCGGCTGGCCCCTGAACGTGTTTCTCACGCCCGAGCAGCTGCCGTTCTACGGCGGCACCTACTTCCCGCCCGAGCCGCGCCACGGCATGCCCGCGTGGACGCAGGTGCTGAACGCGATCGCGGAGTCCTGGAGCGAGAACCGCGAGGAGATCCGCGCCGGCGGGGAGAGGCTTCGCGAGAGCCTCTCCGGCGGGGCGCGCCTCAGGGCATCCCCGGAGCCGATCGACGAGAGTGCGCTTGATGGCGCCGTCGCGAACCTTGCGGAGACCTACGACGCGCGCAACGGTGGGTTTGGCGGCGCGCCCAAGTTCCCGCAGGCCTCGACGATCGAGTTCCTGCTGCTGAGGGAGAAGCGCGAGGAGCGCGAGATGGCGCTTTTTACCCTCCGCGCGATGGCGCGCGGAGGAATACACGACCAGATCGGCGGCGGCTTTGCCCGCTACAGCGTCGATGCCACCTGGACGGTCCCGCACTTCGAGAAGATGCTCTACGACAACGCCCTGCTCGCCCGCGCCTACCTTCACGGCTTCAACGCCTCCGGGGAGAGCGCTCTGCGGGAGGTCTGCCGCGACACCCTGGACTGGGCGCTGCGCGAGATGCGCGGCCCGGAGGGCGGCTTCCACTCGGCGCTGGACGCCGACTCCGAGGGCATGGAGGGGCGCTTCTACCTGTGGACCATCGCCGAGCTCCGGGAGGCCCTCGGCGCAGACGCCGATGCGGCGATCGCCTGGTTCGGCGCCGGCGAGGCGGGGAACTTCATCGACCCGCACCACCCCCAGCCGGGGCTGAACGTCCTCACCGGCCGCGGTCCCCGCCCCGAGGACTCAGGCGGCTCGAGCGAGAGCATCCGCGAGCGCCTGTTCGCAGTGCGCGAACGCCGCGAGCGCCCGACGCTCGACGACAAGCGCCTGACCAGCTGGAACGCCCTCATGATCACTGCGCTGGCCGACGCCGGCGCGGCGCTCGAGGAGCCCACCTACCTCGACGCCGCGGTGGCCTGCGCGGAGTTCGTCCTGCGCGACCTGCGCGACGGGCGGGGACGGCTGCTGCGCACCTACAACGAGGGCCACGCCAAGATCGACGCCTACCTCGAGGACCACGCATTTCTGCTGGAGGCGCTGATCGCGCTGTTCGAAGCGAGCTGCGAGGAGCGCTGGTTCGAGGCGGCCATAGAGCTGGCCGACGAGATGATCGCCCGCTTTGAAGACCCCGAGCACGGCGGCTTCTTCTCGACCTCCTCCGACGGTGAAGCGCTGATCACCCGGCGCAAGGACCTTGAGGACACGCCGATCCCCTCGGGGAGCTCGAGCGCCGCGGTCGGACTGCTTCGGCTGGCCGACCTGACGGGCGAGCCCGAGTACGAGCGCCACGCCGTGTCCGTGCTCGCGCTGCTGCGCGACATCGCCCCGCGCTATCCCAGCGCGTTCGGACACGCGTTGCAGGCGCTGCACTGGCACCTCTCGCCGATGCGCCCGATCGCCTGCCCGGTTCCGCCGGCCCGCCCGCGGCGTCCGCCGTCCTGATCAGAGGATCGACAGGTAGCGGTCAAGCTCCCACTGCGTCACCTGCACGCGGTAGTCCTCCCACTCCTGGCGCTTGATCTCGATGAAGCGGTTGAACATATGCTCGCCCAGCGTGCGCAGCACGAGCTCTGACTCGGCCGTGATCTCGATCGCCTCGCCGAGGCTCGCCGGGAGCTGCTCGACGCCGAGGCGCCGGTGCTCCTCCCCGGACAGGTGGTAGAGGTTCTTCTCCATCGGCTCGGGCAGCTCATAGCCCTTCTCGATCCCCTCGAGGCCCGCCTGCAACAACGCCGCGAACGTCAGATAGGGGTTGCACGCCGGGTCCGGGCAGCGCAGCTCCATGCGGGTCGCCTTCTCATCGCCCGGGTGATACAGGGGCACGCGCACGAGCGCCGAGCGGTTGCGCCTCGACCAGGCGACATACACGGGCGCCTCAAAGCCCGGCACCAGGCGCTTGTAGGAGTTCACCCACTGCGCGAAGATCGAGCAGATCTCCCTGGCGTGCTTGAGCTGGCCGGCGATGAAAGCCTTGGCGACGTCGGACAGGAAGTACTGGTCATCAGCGTCATAGAAGGCGTTCTTGCCGTCCCTGAACAGCGACTGGTGGGTGTGCATTCCCGAGCCGTTCTCGCCGAACAGGGGCTTGGGCATGAACGTGGCGTGCCAGCCGTACTTCATCGCGTACTCCTTGACCGTGATCCTGTAGGTCATGCAGTCGTCGGCCATCTTCAGGGCGTCGGCGTAGCGCATGTCTATCTCGTGCTGGGAGGGCCCCACCTCGTGGTGGGTGTACTCGACGTGGATGCCCAGCTGCTCGAGCGCGAGCACCGTCTCGCGGCGGACGTCCGAGCCCGCATCGAGGGTGGTCAGGTCGAAGTAGCCGCCCTCGTCGAGCACCTCTGTGGAGCGCGAGTCCCGAAACAGGAAGTACTCGAGCTCGGGCCCCACGTTGAACGTCTCGAAGCCCATCCCCCGGGCACGTTCCACGGCCCGCCGCAGCACATGCCGGGGGTCGCCCTCATACGGTGTGCGCTCGGGGGTGATGATGTCGCAGAACATGCGTCCGACGCCCTGCTCCTCCGGGCGCCAGGGAAGCACCCGGAACGTCGAGGGGTCAGGCATCGCGATCATGTCGGACTCCTCGATCGCGTTGAACCCCGTGATCGAGGATCCATCGAAGCCCATCCCCGCTTCGAACGCGTCGTCGAGCTCGGCGACATTGATCGAGAACGACTTCAGCTGACCGAGGATGTCCGTGAACCAGAAGCGGATGAAGCGGATTTCGCGCTCGGCCACGAGCGCCTTGACGTCCTCGGCTGTGAGGGCAGTGTCGGCCATCCGCTCAGTGACCCGCGACGGCTGCGACGAAGCTCGCCACCTCTTCGGCTTCCTTGCCCTGGTAGAGCAGCGCCGGCATCTGCCCCAGGCCCCTTGCGCGACCTTCGGCGATCGCGTTCAGCACGAGCGCCTTGCGCCCGGCGGCGGTGGCGACGTCGTCGCCGACGCGCACGTCGAGGTTGGGGCCGGTCCGCCCCACCGACCTCACGGCTTCGAGCGTGTGACAGACCGCGCAGGCATGTGCGAACAGTTCGCGGCCCTTGGCCTGTTCGCCGGTCAGGTGAAGCCCACCCACCGCCACCCTCGCCTTGTCGTTCCCGTTGAATGCCAGCACTAGCGCCGGCACCGCCAGCCCGAAGGCGAACGCGAGCACAACGCCCAGGGTGATGGCGCGCTGGCTGAGCTTGGATTCGGTGTGCAGCGACTGGCGCGCACCGCGCGGGCCACCGTGCATCGCGACGAAGAAGACGCCGATACCCAGCACCAGCCAGAAGATCACTACGGCGATGACCATGGAGGCGAGAACATATCGGCTGGGGACGTCGAGCGGTCGATCGGGCAGGGATCGGCCACCGAGACGGCCACCGAGACGGCCGGCTCGGGCCAGGCTCGGTGGTGCTGATGAGAGCCCTCTTAGGTTTAGGTGCGCCGAAGCTATGCCGCTACGCTGGAAGCAGCAAGGCAACCCGAAGGAGCTGGAGCCACGCCGTGAACATTCTCCGCCGTCTTCCCCTGTATCGCCTGCTCCTTCTGTGCGGTGTCGTGATAGCCGTGGGCGTTTCCGCCACGGCGCTCGCCTTCGCCGTGGGCTCGGGCGCCAAGCCGCCGGCAAAGCCCTTGCCCGACGCCATCCATGATGCGCTCAGCGCCGCCCCGGTAGCGGGAGTGAGCGCCAACATCCAGTTCACCAACCACCTCCTCGAAGGCGCCAGCCTGGCAAGCGGCGGCGGCGCGGCCGGCGAACTCTCCAAGAGCCCGTTGATCTCAGGGGCATCGGGCCGGCTGTGGATCGGCAAGCAGGGACACGTTCGCATCGAGTTGCAGGCGGAAAAAGGCGACACCGAGATCTACTCCGACGGCCAAACGCTGTCGATCTACGACGCCGCCTCCAACACCCTCTACCGCTACACGCCGCCGGCATCCGAACAGCCGCAGGAAACCGCCCCGGACGCCTCCGCGCAGGGCCATGAAACCCCGACCGTGGCCAAGATCGAAGAAGGAATCTCCCACCTGCGACGCCACGCGACCGTCTCCGATCCCACGCCCACCAACGTGGCCGGGCAGCCCGCCTACACCGTGCGCGTGTCCCCCAGCGAAGGCGGAAGCCTCGTCGCCGGCGCCGAGCTGTCCTTCGACGCGGTCTCCGGAGTGCCGCTGCGCGCGGCGATCTACTCCTCCACGACCAGCGCGCCGGTGATCGAACTCGCGGCCACCGAAGTCTCCTATGGCCCCGTGGCCGACTCGGTGTTCGCGTTCTCACCGCCCGCCGGCGCCAAGATCAAGGAAATCAAGTTCTCGCATGCCTCCGGGGCCGACCAGCCGGACAAGGCCGGCGGAGCCGGCAAGCCGAGCGTCACCACCCATGGTCATGGCGTCACGGCGATCGCCGTCATCGAAAGCAAGGGCAAGGCGGGCGCCGGCGAAGCCACGAGCGAAGAGCTTGAAGGACTGCCCAAGGTCACGATCAACGGCACCAGCGCCAGCGAGCTGCGCACCGAGCTCGGCACGCTGCTCAGCTTCGAGCGCTCGGGCGTGCGCTACGTGGTGGCAGGCTCGGTGACGCCCGCCGCAATCGAGGCACTCGCTCGAGGCATCTAGCGTGAGCGACGAGGCACCCCCCGTAAGAGCGCGGGGGCTGGTCAAGCGCTACGACGATGTGCTTGCGGTCGACCACATCGACCTGAACGTCCGCAGCGGCGATGTGTACGGGTTCCTCGGGCCCAACGGTGCCGGCAAGACGACCACGCTGCGCATGGCCCTCGGTCTCATCACCCCCACCGAGGGCGTCGTCGAGCTGTTCGGACGCGATCCGCTGCGCTACGGCGCACGAGCGCTCGAGGGCGTCGCCGGGTTCGTGGAGGGGCCTCGCTTCTACCCCTACCTGAGCGCTCGCAAGAACCTCGAACTGCTCGCCGCACTGGACGGCGACGGCGCGGCGGGACGCATCGACGAGGTGCTGGAGGTCGTCGAGCTGAGCCCGCGGGCACGCCACCGGGTCGGCGGCTACTCGCACGGGATGCGCCAGCGCCTCGGGATCGCAGCCGCGCTGCTTCGCCGCCCGCGCCTGCTGATCCTCGACGAGCCCGCGACCGGCCTTGATCCGGCCGGGATGCGCGACATGCGTCAGCTGATTCGCGGCCTCGCCGGGGAAGGGATCACGGTTCTGCTCTCAAGCCATCAGCTCCCGGAGGTGCAGGATCTGTGCGATCGCGTCGCGATCGTCGACTCCGGCCGCGTGGTCTACGAGGGCGCACTCGCCGACCTGCGCCGCCAGGGCGGAGCCGGCTACCGCATGCGCACAACCGACGACGGGCGCGCTCTCGAGCTGGCACGCGCCCAGACCGGCATCGATCACGCCGCCAGCGGGGCGCATGGCGTCCATTTCCAGGCTCAGGAGCGCGATGTGGGCGAGCTGTCGCTGGCCCTTGCCGGGGCCGGGGTCGGCATCCTTGCGCTGACGCCGGAGCTCGCGACGCTCGAGGACCTGTTCTTCCGGCTGACCGAGGGCAACGGCGCGCAGGGCTCGCAGGCGAGCGCGTCCGGGTCCCCGGGCGAGGACGGTCCCGGCGCGGCGTCATCGGCGCCGGCGCCTGAGGAGCGGGCGGTGGAGATCGGATGAGCAGCGCAGCCGTCAGCTCCCCGGCCGCGGCCGCCCCCCGCACCGCACACGCACGGCGCCCCTCGACCCTGACCGTCTACCGCTGGGAGCTGCGCAAGCTGGTCTCTCAGAAGCGCACCTACCTGGGGTTGGCGCTGGTGGTCATCCTGCCGCTCTTCTTCGTCGTGTTCCAGAACGTGCACCAGCGCCACGATCACGGGGCGGACAACATCTTCGCCTCGCAGATCACCCAGTCCGGGCTGGCCACACCGGTGCTGATGCTGCTGTTCCTGTCCGTCTTCATGCTGCCGCTCGCAGCCTCGCTCGTGGCCGGCGACATCGTTGCCGCCGAGGATGGAAACGGCACCCTCAAGACGATCCTCACGCGCTCGGTCAACCGCGGACAGGTATTCGCCGCAAAGACCATGGCGGCCATGACCTACGCCGCGGTCGCCGTGTTCCTGTCGGCCGGCGTGGCGACCGTCGCCGGCATCGCCTCGTGGGGCTTTCACTCCGTGCGCAGCTTCTCGGGAACGGTCGTCTCGGCACCGGAAGCGTTGCTGCTCGTGTTCGCTTCGAACGCCATATATCTGATCCCGCTGCTGACCATCGCCGGCTTCGGAGTGCTGCTGTCCACCGCCACGCGCAACAGCGCCGCGGCGGTGGTCGGCACGATCGGCCTCGTGATCCTGCTGTTCATCGTGGCCCAGATCCCGGGGTTGGAAGGAATTCGGCCCTATCTGGTGACCGAACAGTTCGAGAACTGGCACGGGCTGCTGCGCACCCCCACCGACTGGGCCCCCATCGCGCACTCGGCCTGGGTGTGCGCGCTGTACCTCGTCCCCTCGCTCTTCGCCGCCTATCTCATCTTCCTCAGACGGGATGTAGCGGGCGGGTAGAGCCCCTCAGGCGGTCTCGGTGATCTCGGCGCCCAGCTCGACCACCGACAGCTCGACGTCGCCCATCAGCCGCCTGGCCTCGCGCGGGTCGATCAAAGCTGCCCCGAGACGTCCGGTGGACTCGGCCCCGCAGGCCACACCGAAGCGCAGGCACTGGTCGGGCGGGCGACCCTCGTAGCGCGCGGCCAGGTAGCCGGCCAGGAAGGCGTCGCCCGAGCCGCTCTTGGCGATCGGCTCGCGCGGCTCGATGCGCGCCCGCTTCAGGCGCGGCTGGCCATCGACGAGCACCTGGGCAAAGCACCCGTCGGGGAGGGTCATGATCGCCTCGCGCGGCCCCATCGCGGCGATCTCGCGCACGACGAGTGAGCGCTCCTCTTCGCCCGCGAACTCATGGCCCACGAGCTCCTCCGCCTCGAGCACGTTCGGCGAGACCACATCGGGTTCGGCACGCACGGCCTGGCGAAGCGGCTCGCCGTCGGTGTCGACCACGGTCGTCACCTCCATCCGCTCAAGTTCGCCGATCAGCGAGGCGTAGATGTCGGGCTCAACCCCGGGCGGGAGCGACCCGGCGAACACCACGATCGCCGCGCCGCGGCCGAGATACAGGAGCTTGTCGCGAAACAGCTCGATCTCCCTCTCGGACACCGAGGGGCCGCGTTCGTTGATCTCGGTCTGCTGACCGGTGGTCGGGTCCAGCACCGAGGTGTTCGTCCGCGACTCCTCGCGGATGCGCACGAAGTCGTTGAGGATCGACTCGTCCGTGAGCTGCTCGACGATGCGCGTTCCGGTCGGGCCGCCGGCGAAGCCGGTCGCGATCACCGGCTGGCCGAGAGCCTTCAGGGTGCGGGCGATGTTCACGCCCTTGCCGCCGGCGATCGTCCGCTGCTCGACCGTGCGGTGGCGTCGGCCAAGCCGGAAGTTCGGCACCGATAGCGACTTGTCGATCGCCGCGTTGAGCGTGACCGTGATGATCATCCTGGCTCTGTACCCATCTTCCGGTGCACCTGAACGGCAGACGCTGCCGCTGCGCGCCTCCAAGGCTAGCGGAACGAACCGCAGCGCCGATGGCGCCTACGCCGTGAGCAGCCGATCCGACAGCGCCCAGGCGCGCTCGCGCAGTCGCTCCGCCTCGGCGCGAGCCGCGCTCGCGGGCTCGGCGCCGCTCTGCAGATGGGCGTTGGCGATGCTGCGCGACGCCGTGACGAGGCCGCCGGCGCGGCCGGGCACGAACGCCGGGGCGAGGTCCTCCACGCGACCCCCCTGGGCGCCCACGCCCGGCAGCAGAAACGTCGCGTTCCCCATCAGCTCCCTCGCGCGGGCGAGATGGCCGGGCGCCGTCGCACCCATGACGGCCCCCACGTCGCTCAGGCCCGCCTTCCCCACCCCGGGGGCGCCGAGCGCCTCGACGATCGCCGCCACCCGCTCCCACACCGCGCCCCCGCCTCTGAGCTCGAGGTCCTCGACGTCCGCAGCGCCCGGGTTGGACGTGCGCACGAGCACGAGCACGCCCGCCCCGGCGGCCCGCGCGGCCGAGACGAACGGCTCGATCGCGTCGGTGCCCATCAGCGGGTTGACCGTCAGCAGATCGGCTCCCAGCCCGGGTAGGTCCCCGAACGGCGTCTGGACACCGCCGAGAAGAGCCTGCGCGTAGGCGGCGGCGCTCACCGAGATGTCGCCCCGCTTGCCGTCGGCGATCACCAGCAGGCCCTGCCCCCGGGCGTGTGCGGCCACCGCCTCGAGGGTGCTCCAACCGTGGGCCCCCAGCCGCTCGAAGCAGGCCAGCTGCAGCTTGACCGCGACGCATACCTCCGCCGTGGCGTCGATCAGCGCCCGGCAGTGGCCGAGCACGGCCTCCCCGGCCCGCTCCGCCGCGGACCCATGCGGGGGCTCTCCTGCGCCACCGGGCCACAGTGCGGCCGGATCCGGGTCGAGCCCGAGCACGATCTGCGACTCGCGCTCAGCCACGCGGATGGCCAGGGTGTCGCCGAACATCGGCCCCGCGATCAGCGACCCTTCACGGCGCTCTTCAGCCCGCTGCCCGCCGTGAAGCGCGGCACGCGCGAGGCTGCGATCTGGATGCGCTCACCGGTGCGCGGGTTGACCCCCATCCGCGCTCCGCGCTCGCTCACGTGGAACTTGCCGAATCCCGACACCGTGACCTCGCTGCCGCGGCGCAGGGCGTCCTCCACCGTGGCCAGTACCGCCTCCACCGCCCGCGCAGCATCCTGCTTGGTCAGGTCGGTGCGGTCCGCCACCTGGTCGACCAGCTCGGACTTCGTCACTCTGTCCTCCTCGTTCGTGAAACAGTCGCCCGACGCTAACACCGTTTGCGGACGGGCGCATCCGCCACAATGCCCGCATGACCATCACCCGCCTCGCCTGGATCGTGACGGTGCTCATCTCGCTGCTCACCGCCCTGTTGCTGCTGCTCTCGGACTACACCGGTTACGCCGGGCTCAGCCTCGCCGTCGCCGTGTCAGCTGCGATCAACCTCTTCTAACCAGGCAAGCAGCGCCCGCGCCGCGTGGCCCCTGTGGCTGATCGCATCCTTCTGCTCGTCGGACAGCTCGGCCATCGTCGGGGCGCCCGCGCTGCCGTCTCTGGCAGAACCCTCGGGCAGGAACACCGGGTCATAGCCGAAGCCGCGCCCTCCCCGAGGCTCGGCCGCCATGCGCCCGCGGCAGCGACCCTCGAACACGCGCTCGGTCCCGCCAGGCTCGACGTAGGCGATCGCGCATACGTACTCCAGGGCGCTGCCCGCCGGCGCCTCGCGCATCAGCTTCGCGAGGTTCTCCCCGTCGGTGGCGCCCTCGCCGGCATACCGGGCCGAGCGCACCCCGGGCGCCCCGCCGAGTGCGGCCGCCTCGATGCCGGAGTCGTCGGCGATGCTCGGCCCCTCCGTCGCCTGCGCGGCTGCCCGGGCCTTGCCGAGCGCGTTCTCGGCGAACGTGGCCCCTTCCTCCGGCGGCAGCACCACCTCGGCCGGCAGCATCCCGAGCTCCCAGGGCACGCCCGCGCCGTCAAGCAGCCGCGCGAACTCCCTGCGCTTGTGCTCGTTGTGGGTGGCGAGCAGGAGATGTCGCGAGCGGGTGGTCACGCCTGAACACGGCTCATACTAGGCCGGCGATGTCGAAGCGGAATGTCGAGGTGGTGCCCGCGCTCGTCGAGCGCTGGAACGCGGGCGTTCGCGAGGTCCCCTCCGAGCATCTCGATCCCGGCATCGAGTTGGAGACACCGTTCTCATCGGTGTCCGGCAGGCCCTACCGCGGCTATGCGGGCATCGAGCGGTGGCTGCTCGACATCGACGAGCAGTTCTCGGTGTGGCGGATTCAGCTCGACGACGTGCGCGGGGCCAGCGACGCGGTGATCGCCCTCGGCAGGACGCGGTGATCGCCCTCGGCAGGACGCGGTGATCGCCCTCGGCAGCGTCCACGCGAGGGGACGTGGCAGCGGTATCGAGTTTGATCAGCCGAACGCCATGGTCGGGGAGTTCACGCCCGATCACCGGATGATTCGAGCACGCATCGATCTCGATGTGGACGCTGCCCTCGAGGGCTGGCGACGCAGGATGGCCGGCTCGGCAAACAGCAGCGGAAACAGCCCTACCCCGCCGCCACGGCGATCGCCTGCTCCTGGGTCGAGCGCAGGCTCTCGATGCCCTCGCCCGCGAGCGCCAGCAGCTCGTCCAGATGCGCGCGCGACAGCGGCGTGCGCTCGGCCGTCGCCTGCACCTCGATCAGTCCGCCCTCGCCGGTCATCACCACGTTCGCGTCCACCTCCGCGGTCGAGTCCTCGGCGTAGTCGAGATCCAACAGCGCCGCGCCGGCGACCATCCCGCAGGACACCGCCGCAACCGAGCCCGTCAAGGGGGAGCGCTCGAGGCGCCCCTCGCCGGAGAGGTGGGCACATGCCAGCGCCAGCGCCACGTAGGCGCCCGTGATCGATGCGCAACGGGTGCCCCCGTCGGCCTGAAGCACGTCGCAGTCCAGGTAGATCGTGCGTTCGCCGAGGGCGGCGAAGTCGAGCACCCCGCGCAGGGACCGGCCGATCAGGCGCTGGATCTCCACCGTGCGCCCATCCTGGCGCCCGCGCGTGGCATCGCGCTGCTTGCGTTCGCCCGTGGAGGCCGGGAGCATGCCGTACTCGGCCGTCACCCAGCCGGTTCCCCGGCCGGCCATCCAGCGGGGCACGCTCTCCTGCGCGGAGGCCGTGCAGATGACGCGGGTCTCGCCCACCGATATCAGCGCGGAACCCGTCGCGGTGCGCATGAACCCCGGCTCGATCGTCGTCGGGCGCAGCTCGCCGGGCCCGCGCCCGCCGCTGCGATCGCTCACGCTAGGACCTCGGCCTCGGCCAGCTGGACGTGCTCGACCGTGCCCAGGGGCATCTGCAGAAAGCGCGTCCCCGCCTCGCGGAACGCATCCACGTCGCCGGTGCACAGGAACGTGTAGTCGCCCTCCCCTTCGCTGCGCGGGTTCTCGAGCTCTCGCGTGCTCAGCGCGTGCTCGACCTGACGCGCCAGCGCCGCACCGGAGGTGATCAGCGTCACCCGCGGTCCCAGCATCCGCTGCAGCAGGGGGCTGATCAGCGGGTAGTGGGTGCAGCCGAGTATCACCGTATCGACGTCGGCCACGCGCAGCGGCTCGCAGGCCACCCGCGCGGCCCCCACCGCCTCCTCGTCGAACTGCTCTCCGGCCTGGATGATCGCCGCCAGACCGGGACACGCCACGGCGTGAAGCGTCACATGCGGGTCAACCGTCGCCACCGCCAGCTCATACGCGCCGCTGGCCACCGTCGCCGGCGTCGCCAGCAGCCCGATGCGCCCGCTGCGTGTCGCTGCCACCGCCCGTATCGCCTCGGGCCGCACCACGCCTAGCACGTCGAGGCCCAGGGTCGTCTGCTGCATGCGCGCGCTCAGGCTCGGCAGCGCGGAGGAGGCAACCGAGTTGCACGCCACCACCAGCAGCTTGGCCCGCCGGCGCAAGAGCTCCTCGGCGATCTCCGCCGCGAAGCGCTCGAGCTCCTCGCGCGAGCGTTCCCCGTAGGGGAACCGGGCGGTGTCCCCGAGGTAGATGAAGTCCTCGCGCGGCAGCCGCACGAGCAGCTCGTGCAGGACGGTCAGGCCGCCGACGCCCGAGTCGAACACGGCGATCGGCCGCGCGCGCGGGTCCGGTGCGGTGGGCGCGCCGTTCATGCCCGCCATCATTCCAGAGCGCTACGGTCGGGGCCATGGTGCGCGCACTCGTGGTCTCCAACATGCAGCCCGACGCCGCCCACCCCGAGCGCGGGAGCTTCGTGCGCGACCAGGTCGCGGCGCTCCGGGCGCTGCCCGATCTGGACGTCGAGCTGTATGAGTTCGCCCAGGGCGCCGGGGCGCTGGCGGGTGCGGGCCGCGACCTGCGGGCGCGGTTTACCCCGAGGCGCGGCCGCGGGCGGCGCCTTGACATCGTCCACGCCCACTTCGGCCTCACCGCCTGGCCGGCCCTCGCCGTGCCCGCCCGCGTGCGAGCGCTGACCGTGCACGGCACCGACCTGCGCCACCCCCGCACCCGCCTGGCCACCCGTGCGGTGCTGCCCCTGATCGACCTTCTCGCCGCCGTCTCGGCCACGCTCGCGCAGGAGCTGCCGGGTCGCTCGGCGCGGCGGCGGGCGCAGGTGCTTCCCTGCGGCGTCGATATGGAGCGCTTCTCGCCGCTCGCGCGGGGGCCGGCGCGGGCCGAGCTCGACCTCGACCCCGGGGCGCCTTACCTGCTGTTCGCGGCTGACCCCTCGCGCCCGGAGAAGCGCCACGACCGCGCGCTCGCCCTCGCCCGCGCCGTGGACGTCGAGCTGCTCACCCTCGGGGCGGTCGACCCGGCGAGTGTCCCGCTGTGGATAAACGCCGCCAACGCCGTGCTCGTGCCCTCCGAGCGCGAGGGCTTCGGGCTGGCGGTGCTCGAGGCGCTCGCCTGCGACGTGCCCGTGCTCGCCACCCCCGTCGGCATTCACGCTGAGGCCCTGCGCGATGTGTCCGGCACGCTGTGCGCCCCGTTCGAGCTCGGCCGATGGCGGGCGGCACTCGAGCCGCATCTGCGTGCCTCCGATCCGCGCGTGGCCGGCCGCGCGAGCGCCATGCGCTTCTCGGCCCGCGAGATGGCCGAGCGGGTCGCCGCCGCATGGGGCGCGGCGCTTCAGCCGTCCGGCTAACATGGATCGGCCGTGGACCAGCCATCTGCCACGACTCCCGAGGCCGCTCCGGCGCCGGCGCCGGACGACAGCCAGCCGGCCGACCCCGTCGCCGACGTCGAGCAATCCGGCTTCCGCACGCGTGGTCGTGCGCGCCGCCGTGCGCGCTTCCTGCGCAAGGCGCGCGAGCTCGCCTACCGCGACCTCGGGGGATTGGTCTTCAATCTTCACCGCTTCGGACAGCGCAACGACGCGCTGGTGATCGCCAAGCTGAGCACGCTCGGGCACATCGACGCCGAGCTCCGCTCGCTCGAGAGCGCTCTCGGCGAGCACCATCCGACGACGGTGCTGCACGAAGCCGGCATCACCGCCTGCCCCCGCTGCGCGGCGCTGCACAGCGGCGAGGACCACTTCTGCCCCAACTGCGGGCTGCCCGTCAGCCGCCGCGTCGACCTACCCATCGCGGGCGCTCCCAGCGCAGCCGCGGGCGCCCCCACCACGGTTGCGCCCGGCGCCGTCCCCGCAGGGGCCGCCGCCGTTGCAAGCGCAGCCGGCGCCGGCAGAACGGCCGCGCCCGCACCGCCCTCGCCCGCCACACCCACTCCGAGGCCCGCTCCGACCGGCGCCGCGGCCGCTACCGCCGCCCACCCCGTCGTCGGACACCCTGCCGCTCCGGCTGGGGCCGGCGCCTCCACTCCAACTCCAACTCCAACTCGGGCTCCGGCCCAGGCGCCCACCGCCGTCCACGCCCCGGCTCCGGCCACCCCGCCAACTCCGGCCGCCGCCCGGCCAACTTCGACCCCTACACCGGTAGCTGCACCGGCCGCGAAGACGCCCCCCGGCGCGCCGGCGCCGAAGGAAGAGGGCGGGCGTTCCCCGAGCCCGCCTCGCGCGAGCCCTGCCCCTTCCGGTACGCCGGCGCCCCCCCAGCCCCCGGCCGGCCGCTCCCCGACCCCACCCCCCGTCGCCGCCTCCCCGCCCGACGCGTCTGAGAAGGCCTCGCCTCCACCGGCGCCGAGCGACGATGAGGAAACGACCGAGATCCTTCGTCCACCCAAGAAGACGGGCGCGTGAGCGCCGCCACGTCCCCGCCTCCCCCGCCCGCCACAACCGGCTCCGAGGCAGCTGCGCCGGTCCCGGGCGCCGGGGCCGGCGGCCCCGAGTCGCCCGCCGTCGAAGCCTGCCCGCTGTGCGGCGCTCCGATTGCACCTGACCAGGAGTGGTGCCTGCACTGCGGCGCCGCCGCGCGCACCCGCCTTGCGACCTCCTCCAACTGGAAGGGCCCGATCATCGCAGTGGCGACCGTCGTCGTTTTGTCCCTCGGGGTGCTCGCCGCCTCGCTGGTGTCGCTGTCCGGCAACTCGGGCTCGGCCGTCGTCATACGGAGGACCGTCACCACCACGCCGGGGGCCGCGCCCACCGCGAGCACCCCGGCGGCTGGGGCGAGCACTCCGGGCGCAACCACGCCGGCGGCAACCGCGTCCACCCCGAGCACGGCGGGGTCCCCGGGCACGGCGAGCGGCCCGCTGGCGACCAAGCCCGTCGTGACCCCACCCTCGGGCCCGCCGCCCACCACGGTGCAGGTCAAGGACCTCATAGAGGGAACCGGACCGGAAGCCAGGGCGCCGGACAGGGTGACCGTCAACTACGTGGGCGTCCTCTACAACGGCGGCGCCGAATTCGATTCGTCCTGGACACGGGGCACGCGCTTCACCTTCACGCTGGGCACCGGCCAGGTGATCAGCGGCTGGAACGAGGGCGTCGCGGGCATGAAGGTTGGGGGTCGCCGCGAGCTGATCGTGCCCGCCTCCTTCGCCTACGGGGCCAAAGGCCTTGCAACGAAACCGGTCGCCATCCCGCCGAACGCCGCGCTCGTGTTCGTGGTCGACCTGCTGAAGGTCTGACCGCTTCACGAGCCGGCTGAGGTCCGCTCGGGAACCTCCTGCCGCGCGAGCGCCGCGGGCGGATACGGTTCCCGCGATGCCCGACTCCCCTGTGGCGGCCTCGCTCGAGGCCGACGTCGTAGTGGTGGGCGCGGGCGCGGCCGGGCTGTATGCCGCGCTGTGCGCCGCCCGTGAGCACGCCAGCGTGGTGCTTGTCTCGGCCACGCCCCTGGCCCAGACAGCCAGCTACTGGGCGCAGGGCGGCCTCGCCGCGGCCCTGGCCGCCGACGACAGCTTCGAGCTGCACCTGTCCGACACCGAGCTCGCAGGGCGCGCCCTCGTCAGGCACTCGGCCGCCGAGGTGCTGGTGCGCGAGGCGCCCGACTGCGTGCGCGACCTGCAGGCGCTGGGCGTGCGCTTCGACGCAGACCGCTTCGGCCGTCTCGCGCTCGGCCTGGAGGGCGGCCACTCGGTCAGGCGCGTCGTCCACGCCGGCGGCAGCGCCACGGGCCGGCGCCTGGTGCGCCAGCTCTCAGCGCTGGCCGCCGGGGAGCCCCTGATCACCGTGCTCGAGGGCGCCCGCGCGCGCGCTCTGTGGCGCTCTGAGGGCCGCTGCCGCGGGCTGATCTGCGAAGACGGCCTGATCGTCACCGCCCCTGCGGTGGTGCTCGGGACGGGCGGCGCCGCGGCGCTGTGGTCGCGCACCACCAACCCGCCGGGCTCCCAGGGCTTGGGCCTGCTCCTCGCCCACGCGGCCGGTGCCGAGCTCGCCGACCTCGAGCTGCTCCAGTTCCACCCCACGGCGGTCATCGGCGTGGCCGGGCGCGAGGGCTTCCTCGTCACCGAGGCCATCCGCGGCGAGGGCGCCACCCTGCACGACGACGACGGCGAGCGCTTCGTCGACGAGCTCGCCCCGCGCGACGAGGTCTCGCGAGCGATCGAGGCTCGCCTGAGGGACACCGGGGCGCAGTCGGTGGGACTGGACATGCGCGCGATCGACCCCGCCCACTTCCCCAACGTGGTCGCCGCGCTGCGCGAGGCCGGGCTTGATCCCGTGCGCGAGCTGATCCCAGTGGCGCCGGCGGCCCACTACACGATGGGAGGCATCGTCGCCGACCTGCACGCGCGCTCGACGCTCCCCGGCCTGTATGCCGTCGGCGAGTCATCCTGCACGGGTCTGCACGGCGCCAACCGGCTCGCCTCCAACTCGCTCAGCGAGTGCTTCGTGTTCGCCCGCCGCGCCATCGCCGACGCGCTGTCGCAGGCCTCAGCGGGGCCCACCCGGGTCCCGCCGGGCGAGATCGATGCCCTGCGCTCGCGGCCGGCGCCCGTCCGCGCCGATGCCTCGACCCGCGCGGCGCTGTGGCGCGACGCGGGCATCGTGCGCTCGGGCGAGGGCCTCGACAGGCTGCTCTGCGATCCCCATCCGCTCGCCAGGCTGATCGCGAGCTGCGCCCTGGCCCGCACCGAGAGCCGCGGGGCCCACCGGCGCTCTGATCACCCCGAGCGAGATCCCGGGCTCGACCATCGCCACGCCGTGATCTCAGGCGATGACGCGGTCGCCTGGCAGACCTGGAACTGACGCAGGCGCACGTCGCGGCCGGACCCCTCCGGGGGTCCCTTTCTAAAAAAATCGCCTTCCCGCCTTTATCTCGATCCTTTACGGTCGGGGGAGTGTTCTGAGCTGTGCAAGGTTTGGTAGGTAGCGGAGTCAGAGCACTTGAGGAAGGCAGGCGTGCTGCCAACACCAGATCTCAGTCAGAGAGGTGAGCGGTAACGCCCATGTATCAGTTCAGTCGCGCCATCTACCGGGAGCTTTCGCCCCAGATCGTGGCTCCCCAGCCCGGAACCGGGGCCAACAGCAACCATGAATTAGTCCTGCGCGCCTGCGAGGCGGTCGTCACGCGCATGGCCACGGACCGCCACCACTTCGCACGCCCCGGCCGCACGCTGTTCTGCGACATCCGCGGCTACTTCCCCATGTCCGCGCAGGAGCACGTCCACGAGGTCGTCGCCCTCTACATCGGCTACGCCCAGCAGTTCCTCGACGAGCACCCCCACGAGGGCTACGCCGCCGTGAGCGGCTCGAACCCCCAGTGCCGCGCCACCACCCGCAAGGGCACCCCCTGCCAGCGCGTGCCCCTCCCCCGCAACGGCTACTGCCCCTCCCACCAGCACCTGGCGGAAACCGAGGATCGCGAGCTGGAAGCGGCCTGAACCTCGCGTAGGCTCCCGGGAATGCTCCTGGGTGTGGACGTCGGCGGGACCTTCACCGACGCCGTGCTTGTCGCCGGGGATGCCGGCGTGCACACCGCCAAGGTCCCCTCCACCCCCGGCGAGCAGTCCGCCGGGGTGCTCGACGCGGTCGCCCTGGTGCTCGCCCGCGCCGGCGCCGAGGCCGGTCAGGTGGAGCGCTTCGCCCACGGCATGACCGTCGCCACCAACGCCCTGCTCGAGGGCCGCACGGCGCGCACGGCCCTGATCGCAACCGACGGCTTCACCGACGTGATCGAGCTGGGCCGTCAGGCCCGCGCCGACCTGTATGACCTGTGCCGTTCGGCCCCGGCCCCGCTCGTCTCCGAGGAGCTCCGCTTCGGAGCGCCTGAGCGCTCGGGCCCCGGCGGCCCGCTGCTCGCGCTCGATCCCGCCCTGGCGCGAGCGCTCGTCGAGCAGATCGCCCGCGCCGCCCCGGAGGCGATCGCGGTGTCGCTGCTTCACTCCTACGCCCATCCCTCCCACGAGCTCCTGCTGGGCGCCCTCGCCGAAGAGCTCATGGCGGGCGTCCACGTGTCGCTCTCCTGCGATCTCGTGGGCACCTTCCGCGAGTACGAGCGGACCGCCACCACCGTTCTCGACGCGGCCCTCTCCCCCCTTCTCGGCGGCTACCTGCGCAGCCTGTCCGGTGAGGCACGCGCCCGCGGGCTGCCCGAGCCGCTCATCATGCAGTCCTCGGGAGGCCTCACCGACTCAGAGCGCGCCGCCTCCCACGCCGCGCTGACCGTCCTGTCCGGTCCCGCGGGCGGCGTCGGCGGGGCCCTGTTGCTGGCGGAGCTGGCCGGCGAGCCGGACGTGCTCTGCCTCGATATGGGCGGCACCTCCTGCGACGTGTGCCTGATCGCCGGCTCACAGGTCTCAGAGACGGCCGACCGCGAGATCGCCGGGCGGCCGCTGTCGCTGCCCGCGCTCGACATCCACACCGTCGGGGCCGGCGGCGGCTCGATCGCCTGGCGCGACCCCGGAGGGGCCCTGCGCGTTGGACCGGCCTCGGCGGGCGCGGTCCCCGGACCCGCCTGCTACGGCCGCGGAGGCGTCGAGCCGACCGTCACAGACGCCAACCTGCTGCTCGGGCGCCTGCTCGAGGACGCGCCGCTCGCCGGTGAGCTCTCGCTCGATCGCGCCGCCGCCGAGCAGGCCGTCCGTCGCCTCGCGGGCGAGCTCGGCATGGACCTCATCGAATGCGCCCGGGGAATCGTCCGCGTGGCCGAGTCGGAGATGCTGGGCGCCCTGCGCCTGGTGACCGTCGAGCGGGGGATCGACCCGCGCGGCTTCGCCCTCCTGGCGTTCGGCGGCGCCGGGCCCCTGCACGCCGCCGCGCTGGCCGGCGAGCTGGGCATCGGGCGCATCCTCTGCCCCCGCGCCTGCGGCGTGCTCTGCGCGCTCGGCCTCGCCGCCGCCGCCCCCCGCCGCGACGTCTCGCGCACGGTGATGCTCCACGGCGACTCGCTCACGGCCGCGAGCGTGGCAGCCGCGCGCGACGCCCTGCTCGCCGAGGCCCGCAGCGGGCTTCACGGCGAACCGGCGCGCTCCCGCGTCCGCCACGAGCTCCGCTATCGCGGCCAGTCCTTCGAGCTGGCGGTCGAGCAGTCCGAGTCCGCCGAGCCAGAGGTCCTGCGCGAGGCCTTCGCCCGCGCCCATGAGCTCCGCTACGGCTATCGCGACGACTCGGCCGAAGTCGAGCTGGTCAACATCCGCGTCTCGGTGTGGGGCCCCTCGCCCGGGCTTCGGGCGCTCGCCGGCGCCTCCGCGCCAGCCACCGCGGGCAGCCATCCGATCGTCTTCGACGGCGAGCCGCTGCAGGCCACCGTCCACCGCGGCGAGCTGGCGGTCGGAACGCGCCTGTCGGGACCCGCCCTGTGCGCGCTTTCAGAGGCCACCCTGCTCGTCCCCCCGGGCTGGGCGGGTGAGGTCGACCCGCACGGCACGATCCATCTTCGGCGGCCGGCGGGGACCGAGGGCCGGGCGGGCGATCATGCTTGACCCGATCGAATTGCAACTCGTCACCGGCGCCCTGCGCGCGGCCTGCGAGGAGATGGGCGTGGTGCTCACCCGCTCGGCCCACTCCTCGAACATCAAGGAGCGCCGCGACGCCTCCACCGCCCTGTTCGATCCCCGCGGCGAGATGGTCATGCAGGCCGAGCACATCCCGGTGCACCTCGGTGCGATGCCCGCCGCCGTCGCCGCGGTGCTGCGCGAGCCTCACTCCCCCGGGGTCTCCTGGATCCTCAACGACCCCTTCGCCGGCGGCACCCACCTGCCCGACATCACCGTCATCACCCCCGTGTTCGCCGGCGCCGAGCTGCTCGGCTTCGCCGCCAGCCGCGCGCATCACGCCGACGTGGGCGGGCGCGTGCCCGGGTCGATGCCCGCCGACAGCCGCACCCTGCGGGAGGAGGGCGTCGTGATCTCCGCCCGCCCCCTGGATGAGCCCGCGATCGAGGAGCTCGTGGCGCTCATGCGCCAGCCGGCCGAGCGCCGGGCCGACCTGCGCGCCCAGCTCGCCGCCAACCACACCGGCGCGGAGCGACTGTCCGAGCTCGCGCAGCGCCTCGGTGTCGCCCGCCTGCGAGAGGCCACCGGCGCCGTGCTCGACTACTCAGAGCGCCGCACCCGCGCCTGCCTGGCGGCCCTGCCGGACGGCACCTTCACCGCCGCGGACGTGCTCGAGGCCCCGGAGGGCGACCTCGAGTTGCGCCTTCGGGCGGTGCTCGCGGGCGATCGGCTGACGCTCGACTTCGCGGGCTCAGCGCCGCAGCATCCGGGCAACCTCAACTGCCCGCTCGCCGTCACCCGCTCGGCCTGCCTGTTCGCCGTGCGCGCCCTCACCGACGCGGACATCCCCTCATCGGCGGGGGCCCAGCGCCCGATCGAGGTGCTCGCGCCGCAGGGCACGGTGCTGAACGCCCGCCACGGGGCAGCGGTGGCGGCGGGCAACGTCGAGACGTCCTCCCGCGTCGCCGACCTCGTGCTCGCCGCGTTCGGGCGGGCGCTCGGGCAGGGCACGATGAACAACCTCACCCTCGGCAACCGGGGCTTCTCCTACTACGAGACCCTCGGCGGCGGTCAGGGCGCATGCGCCGAGGCCGACGGCCCGAGCGGCGTTCACGTCGCGATGAGCAACACCCTCAACACGCCGATCGAGGCGCTCGAGCGCGAATTCCCGCTGCGCGTCACCGAATACGCCCTTCGCCGCGGCTCCGGCGGCGCGGGCCGCCATCGCGGCGGCGACGGCGTGGTGCGCGAGATCCAGGCGCTCGAGCAGATGACCTTCTCCCTGATCGGCGAGCGCCGGCGCCATCCACCGCCGGGGGCCCGCGGCGGCCAGCCGGGTGAGCGCGGCCGCGATGCGCTCGACGGGCGAGCGCTGCCGGGAAAGGTCACGGGAACCCTCGAGCAGGGCCGGCGGCTACGCATCGAAACCCCCGGTGGTGGAGGATTCGGCCATGTCTGAGCGCATCGGCTTCCTCGGCCTGGGCATCATGGGCTCGCGCATGGCCGCCAACGTGGCGCGCGCGGGCTTTCCCCTGACGGTCTGGACCCACACCCCCGGCAAGGCCGAGCGCTGGGCCGCAGAGCACGATGCCACGGCCCTCGCCACGCCCGCCGAGATCGCGCGCGAAAGCGACATCGTGGTGAGCATGGTGGTGGACGGCGGGCAGGTCTCGGAGATCCTGCTCGGCCCGGACGGGCTCCTCGAGGGCGCCCACCCTGGGCTTCTGTGCGTGGACTCCTCCACCATCGCCCCCGCCGACAGCCGCCGCATCGGCGCCGCCCTGGCGGAGGCCGGCGTCGCGATGCTTGACGCCCCGGTGACGGGCTCCTCGCCCCGGGCCGAGGACGGCACGCTCACGATCATGGTGGGAGGCTCGGCCGGGGATTTCGCCCGCGCGAAGCCCCTCTTCGAAGCCATGGGCAGCCTGGTCGTGCACGTCGGCGAGCTCGGTCAGGGGGAGATGCTCAAGCTGATCAACAACTCCCTCGGCGCCGCCAACGCGGCGGCGCTGGCCGAGGCCCTGCTGCTCGCGCGCGGCACCGGCGTGGACCTCGACGCGCTCGTGCAGGTGACCTCTGCCGGGTCGGGCGGCTCGGTGCAGATGACCGCCAAGTCCACCGCCATGCGCGAGCACGACTTCACCACGCTGTTCAAGACCGCCCACATGCTCAAGGACGTGCGCCTGTGCCTGGAGGAATCCCAGACCGCGGGCGTGCCCTTCCCGTCCGCCGCCCACGCGCGCAACCTGCTCGTCGCCGCGATGGGCCGCGGTCATGGCGACGATGACTACGCCGCCATCATCGAGGCCGCCGAGGGGCTGGCCGGATGGCGTTTGTGAACGCCATGTGTGGCGCTGGATCAGCGAGAGATGGCAAATAATGTCGCTATTTGCAGGGGATTTGGGATTTTCGCCCGGAGTTCGTATCTTTAACGGGCCGGCGGTCGCTCTCCCGGGGCGAAACGCAGGTTATAAAAGCAGCCGTTTCCTTACAGGTCTTTCGTCTTTTTATGCCAATTGCTTTCAAAGAATGGGCTGTCACCGTCCGCGCACTGGCGGAAGGAGAGCAGCTCCTAACACTCCGCAAGGGGGGCATCCGCGAGCCCGGCAAGTCCTTTCAGCTTGCCCACGAGCGCTTCTTCCTGTACCCCACCTTCGACCACCAGCCCGGCGATCTCGTACGCGAGTCCCACCAGCCGGAGCTGCGGCGCGCGCTCGAGGAGGGTGTCTGGAGCGAAGGCGAGCCGGCCCTTCCCGCCTTCGCCTCCGGCGCACCGGTCCAGCAGCCCGACCGCGTGCGCATTCGCGCCTGGGCCCAGGTGGCCGGCCACTTCACGATCGCCGACCCCCGCTGCGTGGACGCCCTGTCCCCCTTTTACGTGTGGACGCCCGACTACGCTGAAAAGCGCCTGGGCTGGCGCCGGCACGAGCCGCTGCACGTGCTGCTGCTGCGCACCTACCGCATCCCCCGCCCGGTCACCGTGAAGGTCAAGGACGAGTACACCGCCTCACACGCCTGGGTCGAGCTCCAGCGCGAGCTTCCCTTCGAGGGCACCCCGGTCCTCTCCGACGCCGAGTTCGAGCGCGCCTCCGAGGAGATCCGCGCGATCACCAGCGAAACCGCCGCCCAGCCCGTCCTGGCCTAGGGCCCCTCCCAGGCGAGGGCTTCGCGTGCCGCCTCGGCTCCCGACTGCGGGACGAGGATGTCGCGCGGGCCGACCACCGGCGCATACCCGCCGATCAGAGCACTGAGCACGCACGGGATGCCCTCCTCGAGCAGCATCCCCTCGATGAACTCGGCCTGGATCTGGTTCTCGGCCCGGGCGACCTTGACCAGCTCCCCTTCGGCGTACTGCGGCTTGATCTTGCGCGCCCAGCGCTGGCGATCGGAGGGCGGGCGCTCGGATCCGCCTGCGTTCACCAGGGGCATGCCGCAGGCCTCACAGAAGCGCTCGCTGCGAGGATGGGAGCGAGCACAGCCGGGGCACACGAGCGGCTGATCGCCCGCATCGCCGTCGCTCACATCGCCGTCTCCGCGATCGGCAGCTCGGTGATGGCGCCGCCCTCGATCTCATAGGTGCGCACCTTCGGCTCTTCGCCGTCTGCGAGCCCGACGATGATCCACTCAACGCCCGGCCAGTTGGCGGCAAAGTTGACGTCGGTCTGGGACGGGTAGGGCTCGCTGCGCACATGCGAGTGGTAGATGGCTCCGAGCTCTGAGCCGTCCTGTTGGCAGGCGTTCCACAGCTCGAGCAGTTCCTTGGGGTCGATCTCGAACTTCAGCGGACTGGCGTGGATGTTGACGGCGCGGTACACCCGCACCGCCCGCGCGGGCGGGCCCGGCTCGACGGCCACCACGCCGCAGACCTCGTTGGCGGGATCCTCGAGCGCGTGCCCCACCAGCTCGCTCAGAAGCTCGGTGGAGATGTTCATGTCGGCTGCAGCTCCCGGCGGGCTGTGGCGCGGGCTACCACCACACGGTGGAGTCGAGGTTCTCGATCTCCTCGACCGGCAGCGTGTAGATGCCGCTGGACAGGTACTTCCAGCCATCGTCGGCCACCACGAACACGACGTTGCCCTCCTCGAGCTCGCCGGCGATGCGCACGGCGATGCTGGCGATCGCTCCGCTCGAAACGCCGGCGAACACGCCCTCCTTGTCGAGCAGCCTTCGCGTCCAGGTGATGGCGTCGCTGTTGGTGACGAAGATCTTGCGGTCGAGCAGCGACAGGTCGATGATCGGCGGGATGAACCCGTCGTCCAGCGAGCGCAGCCCCTGCACCGGCTCGCCCTGCATCGGCTCGGCCGCGACGATCTTGACGGCGTCGCCGAACGTCTCCTTCAGCCGCCTGCCATTGCCCATCAGGGTCCCCCCAGTGCCCAGCCCCGCCACGAACGCGGACACCTCGTCGAGCTCTTCGAGGATCTCGAGAGCCGTCCCGTTGTAGTGAGCGTTGGGGTTGGCCAGGTTCCCGTACTGGTAGGGCATGTGGTAGGAGGGGTCTTCCGCGGCCATCGCGAGAGCCTTCTCCACGGCGCCGTTCGAGCCCTTGGAGCCCTCCGAGTACACGATCTCCGCGCCGTACATCCGCAGCAGCTGGGTGCGCTCGGGCGTCACGTTCTCGGGCATCACCACCTTCAGCGGGTAGCCCTTGCGCGAGCAGATCATCGCCAGCGAGATGCCGGTGTTCCCCGACGTCGGTTCAAGGATCGTCTGCCCGTCGCCGATCGCGCCCTTCTCCTCGGCGTCCTCGATCAGCGCCCGCGCCACCCTGTCCTTGACCGACCCCGTCGGGTTGCGCGACTCGAGCTTCGCCCAGATGCGCACCCCGACCTTGGGGGACAGGCTCGGAAGCTCGACGAGCGGCGTGTTGCCGATCGACTGCACGATGTCCCCGTACCGCCCTCCACAGGGCCGGCTCCTCAGCCTCTCAACCGCCATTACTTTACGGAATATAGCGGGGTCGAGAGCCGCTGCGGGTCAGTTTGAATCATGGCTCTGGCATTCGCGCCAGATCGGCGTAACGTCTCGACAGATGAGCAATCCGATACACGTGGTTCTCCTCCTTGCAGTCATTGCCCTCTTCATCGTCCCCGCAGTCCTTACGGCTCAGTTTGCCGCCGGCAAGGGACGTAGCTTTGCGGTCTACCTGGTCGCCTCGCTGCTGATCGGGTGGCCGGTTCCGCTCCTTGTCGCGTTCGTCATGCCGAATCGGCATGACGGCCAGCCTGCTTAGCGGTTCAAGCCAATGCACTCACCCAGCTCGGTCCCCGTATAACCGGGGTGATACCGGCAGCCGAAAACGAGTCCACGCCCCGAGCCCGGATAACCATGGTAGGACCGGCGTCGGAAAACGAGTCCACACAATGCGGGCCCGTACAACGGTGGCGATACCGGCGTGCGAAAACCAGTTCACACAAAGCCGAGCCCGTATCACCATGGTGCTACTGGCGCCGCGCCGGCGTCAGCGTCATCAACGCCGAGCCGGCCGCGTATAGCCATGGTTATACCGGCGCGCGCCCGGTAGCATGACCACGGCGATATGGGACGCGACTTCGACTTCGACTGGATGGTGATCGGGTCCGGCTTCGGCGGGAGCGTGTCGGCGCTGCGGCTGTCGGAGAAGGGCTACTCGGTGGGAGTGCTCGAGTGCGGGCGGCGCTTCGCCGATGACGAGCTGCCGAGCTCGACGGCGGATCTGAAACGGTACTTCTGGAATCCGAAGGTGGGGATGAAGGGCATCTTCCGCATGACGACCTTCAGGGACGTGTCGGTGGTGTCCGGCTGCGGCGTGGGCGGCGGCAGCCTCGGCTACGCCAACACGCTGTACGTGCCGCCGGACACGTTCTTCGAGGACCGCCAGTGGGCGGAGATGGACGATTGGGGGAGCGTGCTGGCCCCCCACTACGCCGAGGCCCAGCGGATGCTCGGGGTGGTGCAGAACCCGCACGGAGACCCCGCCGATGAGCTCCTGCGCGAGCTCGGCGAGGAGCTTGGCGTCGGAGACACCTACAAAAAGACGCCGGTGGGCATCTTCTTCGGCGAGGCCGGCAAGACGGTGCCCGATCCCTACTTCGGGGGCGAGGGGCCGGACCGCACCGGGTGCAGGCTGTGCGGGCGCTGCATGGTGGGCTGCCCGCACGGGTCGAAGAACACGCTCGTGAAGAACTACCTGTATCTCGCCGAGCGGCGCGGCGCACGGGTCATGCCCGAACGGACCGTCGTGGACATCCGCCCGCTCGGCTCGCCGGACGGCAGCGAAGGCTATGCGATCGAATCCGAGCGCTCGGGCGCATGGCTGCGGAGGGAACGGACGGTGCAGCGCGCACGCGGCGTGGTGGTGGCCGCCGGGCCCCTGGGCACGAACAAGCTACTGCAGCGCTGCCGGGTGAAAGGGTCGCTGCCGCGTCTGTCAGAGCGCCTGGGGGAGCTCGTGCGCACCAACTCCGAGTCGATTCTGGCCGTGACCGTGCCCGAGGACTACACCGACGACCTGATCAAACGGGTGGCGATCACCTCCTCGATCTACCCCGATCCCCACACCCACATCGAGACGGTCACCTATGGCGACGACGGCGACTCGATGCACCGGCTCAACACGCTGCTGGTGGGCGACGGCTCCCGCGTGACGCGGCCGCTGAAGCTGCTGCTGCAGGTGCTGCTGCACCCCAAGCGCCTCGCGCAGGTGATGTTCCCCAAGCACTGGTCGCGGCGCACGATCATCATCCTCGTGATGCAGACACTCGACAACGCGATCGCGCTGCGCCCTGTAAACGGCCCGTTCGGGTCCTTCTGGCTGCGGACCGAACAGGATCCCGAGCGGCCCAACCCGACGTTCATCCCGATCGCCAACCGGACCGCGGAATGGTTTGCCAAGCGCACCGGGGGAATCGCGCAGAGTTCGCTCACCGAGGCTCTGTTCAACATCCCCACGACCGCTCACATCCTGGGCGGCGCGGTGATCGCGCCGAGCCCCGATCAGGGAGTGATCGACGCGCGCCAGCGGGCGTTCGGCTATGAGAACCTGCTCGTGTGCGACGGCTCGGCGATCCCCGCGAACGTGGGCGTCAACCCGTCGCTGACGATCACCGCGCTGGCCGAGCACGCGATGAGCCACGTGCCGGCGGCCGGCGACGGCGCGCAGGACCCCGTGGGCGCCCGCGCCGCGGCCTAGGCTCGGCACCGGCCGTAGCCGTAGACGAGCGCCACCGGGGCTCGGCTCAGAAGGGCGAGCCGCCGCCGGCCATGGCGGGCAGGATGACGAGCGTGTCGCCCGCGCCCACGGCCGTCTGAAGGCCGTTCAGGACGCGGACATCCTCGTCGTTGAGGTAGACGTTGACGTAGCGGTTGAGCTCGCCGTCGGCGGAGAACAGCTGACTCTGCGTGGCCGGGTGGCTGACGGAGAGAGCACGCAGAACCTCGCCGACGTTCTCACCCGAGGCGCTGACCTCTCTCTCACCGCCCACAGAAGCGCGCAGGACCGGGGGAATCTTGATGGTGGCCATGTAGGGAATGATTAGCAGGCCGGGCGCATCCGGCGCGCACCCGTCATCTGTACAGCCTTCATGCAGCCGCTCAACCTACCCGGCCGCAGCGCAAAATGCCTCGTAGTCCGGGAAGGAGCCCATCTCCTCGTCGGTTATCTCATCGGGCTCGCGCGAGCAGATCGGGCAGTCCGGGTCGCGGTGAACTTTGACCTCGGTGAGCGTCGCCGCCAGCGCGTCATACAGCAGCAGACGGCCGATCGCGGGTTCGCCGATGCCGAGGATCAGCTTGACCACCTCGGTCGCCTGCAGCAGCCCCATCGTCCCCGGCAGCACGCCGAGCACGCCGTTGGCGCCGCAGGAGGGTGCCAGCTCGGCCGGCGGCGGCTCGCGGAACAGGCAGCGGTAGCAGGGGCCCTCGTAAGGGGCGAACACCGACAGCTGGCCGTCGAAGCCGAGGATCGAGGCTGAGACGACGGGGATCTTCAGACGCACGGTCGCGTCGTTGAGGAGGTAGCGGGTGGGGAAGTTGTCCACGCCGTCGACGATCACGTCGTAGCCCTCGATGATCTCCATGATGTTGGATGCGTCGATGCGCACCGGGTACTTGACGACGTTCACGTCGGAGTTGAGCGCGCGGATGGCCTCCTCCGCGGAGTCGACCTTGGGCGTGCCCACGCCGGCCGTGGTGTGGATCACCTGGCGCTGAAGATTTGAGAGATCGACGACGTCGTCGTCGACGATCCCGAGTGTGCCCACGCCGGCGGCCGCGAGGTACAGGGCGGTGGGCGAGCCCAGGCCGCCCGCGCCGAGCAGCAGCACCTTGGCGTCGAGCAGCTTCTGCTGGCCCTCGGCGCCGATCTCGGGGACGAGCATGTGGCGGGAGTAGCGGTCGCGCTGCTCGGCGGTGAGCGCGCGCGGGATATCGACCTCGTAGCCGCGGTCCTTCCACAGGGTTATGCCTCCGGTCATCGATCGCACGTGCTCGTAGCCGAGGTCCTCCTGCAGGGTGCGCGCGGCGTAGGCCGAACGGGCGCCGGAGGCGCAGTAGAGGATCAGCTCGGCCGAGCGGTCCGGCGCCGCGCTCTCGATGCGCGACTCCAGATGGCCCCGGGGAATGCTCTTCGCGCCCGGAAGATGGCCGGTGGCGAACTCTTCGCTGCCGCGCACATCCACGATGGTCACGCCCTCGCCGATCAGCTCCTTGACCTCGGCGGGGTCGACCTCGGCGATCTTGCTCTTGACTTGGCGGAGCAGCTCCGCCCCTGACAGGCTCATATCGAAACTCCTAAATCAAGGTCAGGTTTCATGTTGCTTCATAAAGTATAGCGCCTTGCAGCGATGGGTCGCGTTGGGGCGCAAGGGCGGGTTGAAGGGCGGGAGGCCAGGGCGACGAGCGTGACGCCAGAGCAGCGCAGCGAGTCTGCGGAGCGCGCCGGCCGCGCCCGCTGGGGCAAAAACTAGGGCCGCCCTACAGGTTCAGCCGTGTCTTCCCCGAGGCTTGGGCCTCCGCTCGATCCCCCGGCGAGCCGGCTGGTGGTGCACCGGCGGGGCGAATCCACGTCCTCCACGTGGCGGTGGTGGCGGCGGTCGATTTTCGAGCTGGTAGGTCCACGACTGAAGCGCCGTGAGCTCGACGAGGTTGCCGAGCGCGACGTTCACATCCTCAAGGTGCGTACCCCACAACGGGCCGAGCACTTCGGCCACCTGTTCCCGCGTTTCGCCGGCAGGGCCTACGTTCGTTAGTTGCAGCCAGCTGGCGCCGTTGGCGTGCTCGCACTGGGCCGTGTACTGCCCGGGCATGCTTACCCACGGAGTAGGCGCTTTCGGCGCGCGTATATAGCCCAACAAGCCGAGGAACCCAGGGAAAGGCGACGTCGACTCATACCGCAGCAACGGCCCGGCGTAATCGCCCTGGACGAGCAACGAGGGGTTTACGCACAGGACTTCGAACTTCTCGGCTTCTTCTTCGGTGAGGGTTTTTTCAACCAGAGGGCTGTTTACCCGTCCGAAGTCCGCCCCTTCCGGTGGTTCTTTCAGGAAGCTCGAGTAGGCCACGACACAGTGCGCCTGCCAGGCGACCTGACAGGCGGGAATGTTCTGGAATTCGCCGCCCACGGTCTTCCCCTTCGGAACCAGCACGTTGCCACCCAAGAGCACAGCGGACACCAGCTGCTTGCGCAGCGCCGGGTTGGGGTCGATCTGTTCTTTGATCAGCTGCTTTAGCAGGAAGGCACCCTGGGAGTGGCCGATCAGCACTATGCCGCGGCCATCGTTGTACTTGGCGAGGTATTCCTTCCACGCCGACAGCACGCCGAGATATGCCTCTAGCGACGCTTCGGGCGTAACGCTCCCCGGAGTGCTAATCGCCAGGAGCGTCAGCTGCGGATATATAGGGGCGTAGACGTTACATGTCTGCGAGAAGCGCGACGCCTGATCGATCGCGATCTGGGTCTCTTCGGGGTCGATGTCGAGATTGGCATTCGTCGTCAGCTGGCTGCTCACAGTGGGATACACGTAAAAGCAGTCGATTGGCGGGCTGCTCGCCGGTTGGGCGGGCTGGGCAAAGCTTGAGCCGTCGCCGAGCTCGACTGTCGTTTCCTCGCTGCTCAGACAGGGGTCGCTTACAAGCCCCGGCTTGCACAGCCAGGTGGTTTCAGCCGTTGGAGTGACCGACGTTTCGGCCGCCGACGTGACCGCCGTTTCCCCTGTGGGCGTAACCGACGTTTCTGCTGTTGCCGCGACCGGGGTGAGTCCCGACACGACGAGTGCCGTTGTACTGAGAGCTGCAAGCATCCATGTCCGCCGTCCGACGGCCCGGGTCGAACGTGCCCTCAATCCGAAGTGCATCGCTGTCCTCCTCCTTGTGTGCCTCCTCGCTCGGCACCACACGCACTGTCGATGCGTGTGTCGCCGCTTCCGGGGATTCTAGTCGTATCGGAGCAGGCTTTCTAACCCTGCGGTGGACTCACGCTGCGCCGTACGGCCCAGACCTCGCGCGGCCGGGCGACGTACTCACTTCAGGCTCTCGGCTCAAACTGATACACGGCGGCAGCTCTCCTTCGCGGCGCCCTCAGGCTGAATGGTGGCACCAGTGGGCGAGGTCCGACACCATGACAGTCGATGGCCCCCCGCTTCCGCATCGCGCTGCTCGCCGCCACGGCCGCGACCGTCGTCGCACTGGCGCTGGTGCTGCTGCTCGACCGGCCTGCCGCCCGCTCGCCCGCCAGCCCGTCCTCGCCCTCCGGGGCCGCTGTGCAGAGCGCCTCCTCCTCCGGCTTCGACGGGGCGGCCCTGCCCGCGGGGGTGCCCGCCCGTGGGTTCACGCTGACCGACCAGTCCGGGCAGGCCGTGTCGCTCGCCGCCTACCGTGGCCAGGTCGTGCTGCTCGCCTTTCTGGACTCGACCTGCGGAGCAACCTGCATGCTCATCGCCGATCAGATCCGCGGCGCCCTGGATGAACTGCCGCGGCCGGTACCCGTGCTGATCGTGAGCGTCGATCCCGCCGGCGACACTCCGGCGCACGTCGGCCGCTTCCTCGAACAGGCGTCGCTGAGCGGGCGCGTGCGCTACCTGACCGGCCCGCCGGCGGAGCTGCGAGCGCTGTGGCACGTCTACCGCGCCGCTCCGGCGGGCTCCTCGAGCGCGGTGCTCGACAGCTCCGCCGCGGCCGTGCTGGTGGACCGGCGCGGCTTCGAGCGGGTGCTGTTTCCACTCGAACAGCTCACCCCGGAATCGCTCGTGCACGACATCCGTCGTCTGCAGTCAGAACCCTAGGCGTGGCGAGGGATCTCGGCCTGAGGACGGCGAGTATCCCGGGGCGAGGGCGTTCCGTTGATACCCTAGCGCCCAGGTAGGTATTCCGAGATGATGTTCTCAACCAAGGCCGAGTACGGCGTACGCGTGATGGTCGAGCTGGCGCGGCGCGCCGGCGAGGATCCGATACCGCTGACGGAGATCGCCGAGCACGACGGCCTGCCGCTCGCCTACCTCGAGCACCTGGTCGCGCGCCTGCGCAAGGCGGGTCTCGTCGATTCCCGTCGCGGCTCGCGCGGCGGCTATCTGCTGGCCCGCCCGCCCGGGGAGATCACGATGGCCGAGGTGGTCGAGGCCCTGGAGGGGTCGATCGCCCCGATCGAGTGCATCTCTCAGAGCGACGACGGATCGATCGTGTGCGCCCGCGAGTCGGCCGACCCCGGCCGGCCGGGCCACATCTGCCCGACCAAGCTCCTGTGGACGAGGGTGCGCTTCTCGATCGTGCGCACCCTGCAGGAGACGACCCTCTCAGACCTCGTCCTCGGACCGGCCCTGCCGGGCGCCACGGCGCTCGCCGCCGAGCCCTCGCTCGTCGCGATCGAGGAGCAACCGCAACCCCTCACGACTGGAGCCTGAACAGCGAACATGGCCGATCTAGAGATCAGAGACCTGCACGTGCGCATCGAGGAGCGGGAGATCCTCAGGGGCGTCGACCTCGAGATCAACCGCGGAGAGATCCATGCCCTGATGGGCCCCAACGGTTCGGGCAAGTCCACGCTCGCAAACACGCTGCTCGGGCACCCCACCTATGAGATCACGGAGGGCTCGATCACCTTCAAGGGCGAGGACATAACGGAGGCCGAGCCGCACGAGCGCGCCAAGGCCGGGCTGTTCCTGGCCTTCCAGTACCCGGTCTCCATCCCGGGGGTCTCGGTCGCGAACTTCCTGCGCATGGCCATCAACGCCAAGCGCGAGGACCCGATCGGGGTAAAAGAGTTCCGCACCCAGTTGCAGCACGCGATCGAGCTGCTCGACGTCGACAAAGCCTTCACCTCCCGCCACCTCAACGACGGGTTCTCAGGCGGCGAGAAGAAGCGTGCGGAGATCCTTCAGATGGCCATGCTCGCCCCCGACGTGGCGATCCTCGACGAGACCGACTCGGGGCTCGACATCGACGCCCTGAGGACTGTTGCCGAGGGCGTGCAGAGACTCCATGACGAGCAGGGGCTGGGCGCGCTCATCATCACCCACTACCAGCGGATCCTGCATTACGTGAAGCCCCAGTTCGTCCACATCATGATGGACGGGCGGGTCGTGCTCGAGGGCGGCGTCGAGCTGGTCGAGCGGCTGGAGCGCGAGGGCTACGACCAGATCCGCCAGGAGTTCGGCGTCGGTGTCTGAGGTGGCGGTCAAGCCCGGTCGCCACCGCGAGGCAACCCTCTACCACGCGCTGGCCGGCGCGGGAGCTCCTGTCGGGCGCACGCTCGCACAGCTGCGCGAGGTGGCGCTCGCCCACTACTACACCTCGGAGCTGCCCGTGTGGCGGCGCTCGGGCTTCTGGACGACCAGCCTCGAGGCGCTGGACCTCGACGCGCTCATGGACCAGTCCGATTCGGCCGAGCCCGGGGCGCCCGCTCCCGGAGCGCCGGCGCTCGAAGGCATCCCCGACATCGTCACTCGTACGCTCCCCGAGCGTCCCCGCGCGGGCCGGCTTGTGCAGAGCGCGGGCGTGGTCGTGCACGTCGAGCTCGATCCGGCGTTGAAGGAGCGTGGCGTGATCCTGTGCTCGCTGGAGGATGCCTTCCGCGAGCACCCCGGCCTGGTCGAGCCCTGGTACTCCAAGCGGCTGACCGTCGACCGGCACAAGCTCGAGGCGGCCAACGCGGCCTTCTGGACCGGAGGGGCCTTCCTCTACGTTCCCGAGGGCGTGGTCGTCGAGGACCCGTTCGAGATCGTCTATGCGATCGACGGTCCGGACGTCGCGCAATATGCGCGAACGCTCGTGCTGGGCGCGGCCGGGAGCGAGTTCCGCCTGACCGAGTACGACCTGGCCGAGGACTTCGAGGGCCAGGCCCTGCATGCCGGCGCGTTCGAGCTGTACCTGATGGACGGCGCGCGCTGTCACCTCTCCCAGCTGCAGGACTGGGGCTCAGGCGAGGTGTTCGACGTCTCCACGCGGTTCGTGGGCGTCGGCCGCGACGCCTACTGCCACTGGCTGCCGGCGCTGCTAGGCGGCCATCTCGTCCGCCAGCACCTCGAGCTGGCGATCTCCGAGCCCGGCGCGGACATGGCCTTCCGCGGGCTGTTCTTCACCGAGGAGCACGAGCACCTGGACGTGTTCGCGGTGGACCTGCACGAGACCGGGCCCTCGGGCGGGGACGTGCACTGGCGGGGAGCCGCCAGCGGCGAGAGCCGCGCGAGCTTCGAGGGGCTCATCCAGATCGACCCCGGCGCCCAGCAGACCCACACCTACCTGCAGATCCACTCGATGATGCTCTCCCCGAAGGCGCGCGTCGATGCGATCCCCTCGGTGCTGGTGTCCGCCGACGACGTCTCGGCCTCGCACGGCGGCACCGTCGGCGAGCTCGACGAGTCGGCCATCTTCTACATGCAGACGCGCGGCCTCGACCGCCCGGCCGCCGTGCGGGTGATCGTCGAGGGATTCTTCGAGCCGCTCATCTCAGAGCTGGCGGACGAGCCCCTGGAAGCGCTGGTGCGCGAGAAGGTGGCGGCCAAGCTGGCCGCGGCGCGGGATGACATCGAGGCGTATGCCACCAGCCGCTGAGACGATCCCGCTGATGGGGGTCAAGGCCGACTTCCCGATCTTCGCGCGCGAGTTCGACGGCCGGCCCCTCATCTACCTCGACTCGGCGGCAACCTCGCAGAAGCCGGCGGTGGTGATCGAGGCCGTCGCCGATCACCTGCGCAACCACAACGCCAACGTCCACCGCGGCGTCTATGCGCTCGCGCAGGAGGCCGATGCGGCCTACGACGGAGCCCGCCGGCGGGTGGCCGCCTTCACCGGCGCCGAGCCGGACACCACCATCTTCACCAAGAACGTCACCGAGGCGATCAACCTCGCCGCCTACTCCTGGGGCCGCGCCAACGTCGGTCCCGGCGACGCCGTGCTGATCACCCAGGCCGAGCACCACGCCAACATCGTCCCCTGGCAGGTGCTCTGCCGCGAGCGGGGCGCCAGCCTGCGCTACCTCGAGGTGGACGAGCACGGACGGCTGTCGCTCGAGGACCTCGACGCAGAGCTCGCGCGGGGGGACGTCCGCATGGTGGCCTTCACGCACGTCTCGAACGTGCTCGGCACCATCAACCCCGTCGCGGAGATGGTCGCGCGCGTTCGCGACAGCGGGGCGGTCTCGCTGATCGACGGCGCCCAGGCCGTTCCCCACATGCCGGTGGACGTCGAGGCGATCGGCGCGGACTTCTATGCCTGGACGGGCCACAAGGCGCTCGGGCCGACCGGCATCGGCGTGCTGCACGGCCGCCGGCAGATCCTCGAGGCGATGGACCCGTTCCTCACGGGCGGCGACATGATCGCCTCGGTCGACTTCCAGTCGGCCACCTGGAACGAGCTGCCGGCCAAGTTCGAGGCCGGAACCCCGATGGTGGCCGAGGCCGTGGGGCTGGGCGTGGCCGTGGACTATCTGTCGAAGCTCGGCATGGATCATGTGCGCGCGCACGAGCGCGCGCTCACCGCCTACATGCTCGAGCGCCTCACGCAGGTTCCCGGTCTGGCCGTGGTCGGCCCCGAGGAGGCGGGCGCGCGGGGCGGCCTTGCGTCGTTCACGATCGAGGGCATGCATCCCCACGACATCGCCGAGCTCGCCGATCGCGGCGGAGTGTGCATCCGCGCCGGCCACCACTGCGCCCAGCCGTTGATGCGCTGCCTCGGCGTCAGCGCAACCGCCCGCGCGAGCGTGGGCATCTACAACGAGCCGGCCGACATCGACGCCCTGGTGGAGTGCCTGATCCGCGGGCGCGAGGTCTTCGGGCTGTGACCCGCGGGGTTGTATTACAAAATCGAGAGCGCGTATAGCAATGGTATTCACAGCTCGCCCTCCCGTATCTACCATGGATATACGAGCTTGATTTTTGAAGGTCACGGCCAGCGCTCTTTAGAAATGGTTTAGAAATGGACGACCTCTACCGCGACTACATCCTCGACCACTACAAGCAGCCCCGGAACTTCGGGGAGCTGGAGCCGCACGATCTGGAGGCGCTCGAGCACAACCCCCTGTGCGGGGACGAGCTGGGGGTGCATATCCGTGTGAAGGACGGGCGCATCGAGGAGCTGCGCTTCCACGGCCACGGCTGCGCGATCTCCCAGGCCTCGGCCTCGATCGCCTCCGAGGAGCTGCAGGGCATGGAGCTCGAGGAGGTGGGCAGGCTCGGCGCCGACTGGATGATCGAGCTGCTGGGCATACCGGTGTCCGCCACGCGGCGCAAGTGCGCGCTGCTGAACCTCAAGGTCGTGCGCGGCGCCGTGACCGGCGATCACGCCTGGCCCGTCTGACCACGGGGCATCTGTGGTGAAGTCGGACGGCCGCGATACAATCCCTACTGCAGAGCACAGGATTCTCCGAGGCACCACCAGCGAGGAGCCAGATGGCCACGATTGAGAGCACCAGGATCGCCAAGCCCAGCCCGATCGTCGAGGACGATCAGGGACAGCTGCGCGCTCGCCAGGGCATCTCGCGCGAGGTCGTGAGCGAGCTTTCGAAGATCAAGGGCGAGCCGGACTGGATGGCCGACAAGCGGCTGAAGTCGCTTGAGATCTTTGAACGCAAGCCCGTCCCCACATGGGGACCGGACCTGAGCGGCCTGAACCTCGACGACCTCGTCCTGTATTCGCCCCCGACGGCGGGGCGGTTCAACAGCTGGGACGACGTGCCCGCCGAGATGAAGCAGACCTACGAGGACCTGGGCATCCCCCAGGCCGAGCGCGAGCACCTCGCGGGCGTGGTCGGGGTGTGGCGCCAGGAGCCCGTGTACGAGGGTCTGAAGGAGGAGTACTCCAAGCAGGGCATCCTGTTCTGCTCCATGGACACGGCGATCACCGAGTACCCGGAGCTGGTGCAGAAATACTTCATGAACAAGTGCGTGCCGCCGCAGGACAACAAGTTCTCGGCGCTGCACGGCGCGGTGTGGTCGGGCGGAGCCTTCTGCTACATCCCCAAGGGCGTCAAGTGCGACCTGCCGCTGCAGTCCTACTTCCGCATGGAGGGCGCCGGCGAGGGCACCTTCGAGCACACCCTCATCGTCGCCGACGAGGGCTCGGAGGTGAACTACATCGAGGGCTGCACGGCACAGACCTACAGCGTCAACTCGATGCACTCGGCGGTCGTTGAGATCTTCGTGCACGAGGGCGCAAAGGCCCGCTACACGACCGTGCAGAACTGGTCGAAGGACGTGTACAACCTCAACACCAAGCGCGCCGTGGTGGACGCCGAGGGAACGGTCGAGTGGGTGGGCGGCTCGATGGGCGCCAAGTACGTGATGCTCTACCCGGGCTCGTTCCTGATGGGCGAGGGCGCTCGCGCCGACCACCTGAACGTGGGCGTGGCGGGCAAAGGCGTGCACAAGGACACCGGCGCGAAGGTCGTGCACCTCGCGCCGAACACGACCTCGAACATCCTGGCCAAGTCGATCTCCAAGGACGGCGGCATCATGGGCTACCGGGGCCTCGTCAAGATGGGCCAGCACTCCCAGGGCTCGAAGGCCCGCGTGCAGTGCGACGGTCTGATGATGGACGGCGAATCCAAATCCGACACCTGGCCGGACATCCAGATCCAGAACCCCCACGTGACCGTCGCCCACGAGGCGACCGTGGGGCGAATCTCCGACGACCAGCTCTTCTACATGGGCTCGCGCGGCTTCACCGAGGACGAGGCCGCGGCGATGATCGTAAACGGCTTCATCGAGCCCGTGACAAAGGAGCTGCCGATGGAGTACGCGGTCGAGCTCAACCGCCTGATTCAGTTGGAGATGGTCGGCTCTATAGGCTGAGAGACGCGATTCGCTGCGTCTGACGGCGTCCTGATCGCTCGCGTGCGGGTAAGCACGCCCGCTCCCTGCGTCCTTGTCAGACTTGCGCCTCGCGCCCCTCAGGGGCGATGTGGCTGCCAAATGATGATGCGCGCGCCTGTCGACACGATCGTTGCTCCGCTGTTCCCCGCGGGGCTGCCGTGGGTCAATGCGGCGGGCGGCGGCGCGCAGGCGAGCATCATCCAGCGCGGGAAGCCGATGCTGGTGGAGTTCTGGGACTTCTGCCGGCCGAACTCGCTGCGCACGCTGCCCTACCTGAAGGCCTGGCACGAGCGCTACGGCCCGGCCGGCCTGCGCACGATCGGGGTGCACTGCCCCGGCTTTGACCCTTCGCGCCAGGAGCAGGCCGTCAGGGACGCGGTGGCGCGCCTTGGAATCTCCTACCCGGTGTTGATCGACACCGCCTTTGAGGTTTGGCAGGACTACGGCAACGAGGGCTGGCCGGCGCGCTACCTGTTCGACGGCCGGGCGCGCCTCGTCGACTACCACACGGGCGAGGGCGCCTATGGCGAAAGCGAGCTGGCGATCCAGGAGCTCGTGGGGATCGAACGCGAGCCGATGGCCCCGCTGCGCCCGGAGGACGCCCCCGGCGCGCGGCTGCTTGCCCAGACCGAGGATCAGCCGGGCGCCTACTCGGGCCCGTATGAGGCGGGCGGCGTATGGGCGGTGCTCGACGGGTCCGGAGCGGTGCAGGTCAACGGCGGTCCGGCCGCCGGCGGCTCAGAGCGCGAGGTCTCCCATCCCGGCGCCTACCCGCTGATCGAGCACGAGCGCCACACGGCGAGTGTGCTCGCGCTCGAGTGCGGCTCGGGCGTGGAGTGCCTGGCGACCTGCTTTACGCCCGGGGTGGGCTGAGCTCCTCGAGCGAGCGGTCCAGGAGCATCCGCTTGAGCTGCGGCGGGCCGCTGTCCTCGATCAGCACGCACGTCCCCGGCCAGTAGGGGCTCTCCCCGGCCGTTGGCGTGAGGAACACCCGCGCGTAGGTCCAGCAGCCCGTGTTCACCAGGCGGGCGCCAGACTCGGCCGTGCCGTTCGTGCTACCCGGGCGCCACTCCTCGGCGCGATCGCCCGCAAGCGGCCCGGCGCGGTGGGTGTGGCCGAAGACCACGTAGGCATCGCCCAGGTCGAGTCGCGCCGCCACCTCGCACATCGCCTCAAGGCCAGCGCGGCGGAGCTCTCCGCTTGAGATGTCTGAGCGCAGGGGGCCGAGCCCCGCGCGGTTGAGCGCGGCAACCGCCAGCGGAAAGCCGCTCACCAGGGCGCGTCGTTGCAGCTTGGCCCTGGCCCCTCCGCCGCTGCGGCGAGCGTCCTTTCTGAGGGCATGCCAGGCGCCGTCCGTGGTCACCCCGTTCAGCAGGTGCCCGGCGCGCCCGCTCCTTGCGACTGCGTCGCGCCACGCGAACGCGGGCGCCCCCACCGCCTCGTAGTCATCAACGTCGGCGAACGCTTCGGCCGGGCGGCCCAGCACGCGGCTCATCACGCCCATGCTCAGGCGCTCGAGGGTGGGCACCGTCAGGTGGCAGTCCAGGTAGTGGCCGTGTGTCGCATACACGTCGGGGCGCAGCCACAGACCCGGGTAGGCCACGCGCACGCGCGCCGGGGAGGCCCACTCGGCGATCTGCTCGAGCATCGGCGAGGCCTCGGCCGGTTCAAGCAGCTGCTCGACCTCAAGCGGCAACGGCACGCCCTGCTCAGCGCGGCGCACGAGCCATGGTTCGATCAGCGCATGGTCGTGGTTGCCGGCCGTTATGAGGAGCTCGCGTCCGCCGAGCGCCCGGCCTAGGTCCTCGAAGAACGGCCGCGCCGCGGTCATCGCGTCGCGCAGCGGGCCGTGACGGAGCTCGAGCACATCGCCGAGCAGCACCAGACGATCGGCGTCTGCGAGCGCCTCGAGCAGCGGCGCGCGCAGCTCGGCTCTTCGCAACACGTCAGCGCCGGAGCGGCTGCCCAGATGCAGGTCGGAGATGATCAGCGTGCCCATGGCAACCGCTGAGAATAGAACCGACCCCCGCGCGCGGTAGCGCGCCGCGGGCGGCGCGCTACCCTAGGACACGATGAACGGGAGCGCGTGGAGGGGGGTTGTGGGGTGTGTGGCGGCTCTCGCGGCCGCCATGTTTGGCGCTGTGCTTCCGCAGGCGGCGGGCGCGGCGGGGCTGGGGTTTTCCCTCACGCCGTCCAAGACCGAACCTTATGCGGTCTGCGGCGTGCCCACGCCTGGCCGTTCTGCGTGCACGGCGATCATCGTTCCCACCGCCACAGCAAGGTCCTTGACCCTCTCGACACAGACGACCGGGCCCACTCTCGCGAGCCCGTCTTACACCGGCAGCGGCGTGGGCGGGGGCTACGCTCCGGTGGATCTTCGCTCGGCATACAACCTTCCCTCGGAATCCGCGGGCTCAGGACAGACGGTGGCGATCGTGGACGCCAATGACGATCCCAACGCCGAAAAAGACCTGGGTGTATATCGCTCGCACTACGGGCTCCCCGCGTGTACGACCGCCAACGGCTGCTTCAAGAAGGTCAATCAGAAAGGTGAAACCAAAAACTACCCAGCCGCGGAAGCCGGGTGGGCCCTCGAGATCTCACTCGACATCGATATGGTCTCGGCGGCATGCCCGAAATGCCACATCCTCCTGGTGGAGGCGACGAGCGCTACGAACGAAAACCTGTACGCGTCCGAGGACGAGGCGGCGACGCTCGGAGCGACTGAGATCAGCAACAGCTACGAAGGCACCGAGGTTTCCGGCGAGACATCGTCTGACAAACATTTCAATCATCCAGGGGTGGTGATCTTCGCGTCTGCCGGCGACAAGGGTTACGGAGTCAGGTATCCCGCAGCTTCCCAGTATGTGATCGCTGTCGGCGGAACAGCCCTCAAACAAGCGTCGAACTCGCGCGGATGGTCTGAAACCGTTTGGGCAGGCACCGGGAGCGGCTGCAGCGCCTATGAGCCCAAGCCGGCCTGGCAGACGGCAAGCCCGAAATGCACAAGGCGGACGAACAACGACATCGCCGCGGTCGCTAGCCAGGAAACGCCGGTGTCCGTTGCCGATTCATACGAACTTCCGGAAGGGTTTGAAAATCCGGAACCGGGCTGGACGCTTGTGGCCGGGACGAGCGTCTCGAGCCCGCTCATGGCCGGCACCATGGCGTTGGCGAACGCTCACACGAGATCGTTCGGCGGTGCCGACGCCTACTATCTGCAGGCCTCTCAAAACGGCACCGGGGTCTTGACCGACGTCACATCGGGCAGCAACGGAAGCTGCGGCAACTATCTCTGCAACGGCGAGGTCGGCTACGACGGGCCAACGGGGCTGGGCAGCCCGTACGGCGCCCCCATTGTGCTGGAACCGCCGACCGTGGTGACCAAAGCGGCGTCCTCGATCACGCAGACGACAGCGACGCTGAACGCCACGGTCAACCCAAGCGGCGGCTCCGTCAGCGAATGCAAGATCGAATACGGCACCAACACGGAATACAAATCGGGCTCCGTCACGTGCACCCCCTCGCCGGGGTCCGGGGAAGGCGCGGTCGCGGTGTCAGCTGCGATCACGGGCCTCACCGCCAACACGACCTACCACTTCAGGGTCGTGGCGACCAACTTGGGCGGCACGAGCAAAGGCTCTGATGAAACCTTCAAAACGCTGCCCAACGC
>Ga0182024_10001750_pt1 | contig 55121 bp, 52 predicted proteins | sample P32metaG_FD_120480 | JGI IMG/M metagenome (GOLD analysis project Ga0182024, IMG submission 120480) | Permafrost microbial communities from Stordalen Mire, Sweden - P3-2 metaG (Illumina Assembly) | ecosystem: Environmental > Terrestrial > Soil > Wetlands > Permafrost | place: Sweden: Stordalen...
CTCGCGCATGGCAGCCATCTTCAATTCACGGGAATACTCTTGTCGGGGCACCAGCATTGTTCTCCTCCATTCAATGTAGCTGGCCCCTTAATCTCGTGTCTCACTTTTGGGGTGCACTCCACAGTACCCTCGCTCAAGAAAGTGAGGGCAGCTTTAGTGACCCCCGAACCCTGGCCCCTGATCCCTGACTTTCTTATTACCTCCGTGCCTTGACGCCGCGGTTACCAACCATTAGTTTCGAGGTTCTGGGAGCACTGCGTCTTCCATCTGTGAGGGAACCTTGCCGCACCATCCGATTATTACTCTGACCACCGACTTCGGCAGCAATGATCACTTTATCGGCGCCATGAAGGGCGTCATCCTGAGCATCGTGCCAGAAGCGCAGATCGTCGATATCTGCCACTCTGTTCAGGCCTTTGATGTGCTGGATGGAGCGCTCACCATTTCGCAGGCGTATTCCTATTTTCCTAACCGGACGGTGCATGTGGTGGTTGTCGATCCCGGTGTAGGAACGGCGCGGCGGCCGATCGTGGCCTCTTGTGACAAGTATCATTTCGTCGCTCCCGACAACGGAGTGCTCTCTCTGGTGTACGCCCGAGAGCAGCGCATGCATGTGCGGCATATCACTTCCCAGCATTACTTTCTGCAGCCGGTGAGCAACACGTTCCATGCCCGTGACATTTTTTCTCCCGTGGCCGCTTACCTGGCCAAAGAGGTAGACTCGCTGAAGTTTGGAGAAGAAGTTGAAGACTATGTACGGTTCTCCGCACCCAAGCCGAAAGCTGTCGATGAAAACCGCCTGCGTGGGGTGGTGCTGAAAGTTGACCGGTTCGGAAACCTGATCACAAACATCACTCCGCAAGATGCTCCCATACTTTTCGGGTCCTCAGGAAAGGCATTCAAGATCGTCGTCGGCAGCCGCGAGATCACCGAAATCCACAGCGCCTATGCGGAGGGCGCTTCGGGAGAAGTAATCGGCATCCTCGGTAGCATGGGTTTTCTGGAAATCGCGGCTAATCGCGGAGCGGCCGCGCAGTTGACCGGAGCCGGCAAAGGCAGCGATGTGACGATCATTCTGGGCGAGGCTTCCGCTGCCGGCAAGGGAGCTTAGAGCAGTGATCAGTGGTCAGTGGTCAGTGGCTAGTGAGCAGTGGCCAGTGAAAACCGTCAGCTGCTTGCCACCGATTTTACTGACCACTGATCACTGACCACTGCTTTTGGGGTGAGCATACCGTTCCATCTCGCCGGTCCACTTAAGAAAGCGCCAGAGGCTGATCCGCTCCCGCCATAGAAACTCCCAGAATTCCAGAAATCCGATTTGCGTCATCTTGACGCCGCAATAGGTCTCAATGCGCCACAGCAGGTAGGGGCTTCGCCACGGTGCCAGACGATGGCATTTGGTGGCGTTCCAGAGAAAGCGGAGCGAATGGCGCATGCAAGCATGATAACCTCGCGCGCGACGTTCGACTATGCGCAGGATAGGTTCCGCTCCGTCCGGGAAGTCAACTCAGCGTTGTCACTCGGCCCATGTTAGAATCCACTCTCCGCTGGGACTTCCTGCCATGTCCGATGCAAACACCCGCCAGAAGGCCGAAGACCACTATTATGCCGCGCTTGATTTGATGGCGGATGGGAAGTTGGAAGACGCCGTGGCAGCGTATAGGGAATCGCTAGTGGTCGATCCTTCCTTTACCGAGTGCATGCATGGACTCGCACGTGCGCTGCAGGACCTGCAACGTTATGATGAGGCAATCGGCGTGGCACAGCAGATCACGGAACTGGATCCGGACGACGTGCTCGCCCATACCAGTCTGTCGGTGCTCTATCAAAAAAAAGGAATGATTCCGGAGGCTGAGGCTGAAGGCGCGAAAGCACGGGTGTTGGGTTGGAAGCAGCAGTTGAAGGGAAAGAGCTTCTAGCTGCTACTTCTGGTTAGGGGGCTTCTTCACTGCTCTTACGCTTTCGTAGGATTACGCTAGAAGCTAGCTAGAGGCTCTCTACAGTTCGTACTTCTTCATCAAATGCCGGAACGAGCGGTAGGAGATGCCGAGCAGGTCGGCCGCTTTAGTCTGCACTCCGTTCGAGCGGTCGAGAGCGCTTTGCAGCAGCGTGCGCTCGATGTCTGCCACGTAGCCTTCCATGCCCACACCCTGAGGAAGCACTGCGCCTGGCGCGATCTCTGACGCATTTCCAGAGGCTCCTGCGCCAGCTGCTGCGGCGCGGGCCTTGGGACGTTCCATCGGCAACTCGACGTGCAACTCGTCGGTGATTTCCAGGGCAACCGCGCGCTCCACCGTGTTCTCCAACTGGCGTACATTGCCCGGCCACTCGTAGCCGCACAGAGCCTCGAGCGAATCTTTGTTGACGCGCAAGATACTTCGGTTGGCGGCGGCCGCATATTTTTTCAGGAAGTGATTGGCCAACAGCAGGATGTCTTCGCGGCGCTCGCGCAAGTTCGGCACACGGATCGGAATTACATTGAGGCGGTAGTAAAGATCTTCGCGGAACAGGTTTTCCGCAACCGCCTTGTCGAGGTCGCGATTAGTGGCGGCGATGACACGCACATCAATGGGAATTTCGCTGGTGCCGCCGACCGGCCGCACGGTGCGCTCCTGCAACACACGCAGCAGCTTTACCTGCATGGCCAGAGTCATCTCACTGATTTCATCGAGAAAGATGGTGCCGCCGCCGGCGACTTCAAACAATCCACGCTTATTCTGATTGGCGCCGGTAAAAGCTCCCTTCAGATAGCCGAACAGTTCGCTCTCCAGCAGAGTCTCCGGAAAGGCTCCGCAGTTCACTGAGACGAACGGCTCGGTGGCGCGTGGCGAACAAATGTGCACGGCGCGGGCAACCAACTCTTTACCAGTACCACTCTCGCCGTGAATCAGGACGGTGCTGGCGGTCGAAGCAACGGTGCGCACCGTTTGCTTTAGCTTCTCCATCGCCGCGCTGGAACCGATGATATTGTCGAGCGAGTTGTGGGAAGCTGCGTCGCGGCGCAGGGCGAAGTTCTGTTTGCTCAGCGCAGACTTTTCAAGCACACGGTTGATGGCGAGCTTGATTTCATCCACCAAACCGGGGCTCTTGCGGATATAGTCCGATGCTCCCCCGGCTTTTACCGCTTCCACCGCGGCTTCATAGTCGTCGACGGCGGTAATGAGGATGATCGGGGAGTCGGGCGAAACGCGATGCGCATGACGCAGCACTTCAATGCCGTCGATATTTGGCATCTTGATGTCGGTGATGATCAGATCGTAAAGCGCGCCGTCAATCTTGCTCTTAGCCGCCTGGCCGGATTGCACGGTTTCGACGCGGTGTCCGTCGCGGCGCAGAGCAATATCGAGCATCTCGCAGATAGAGCGCTCATCATCGCAAACCAGGATGTTAGCCACGCAGCCTCCCTTCCGCCGCGGAAACTGCGAGCGGCGCGGAGGCAGCAGTGGGAAACCCCGGTGCGGCGAAGTTTTCAGTCGCGAGCGCGCGGGCGGCGTGCCTTTCTACGTCGAGCCGGCGCAGCCTCAGGATGAGAGTCGTTCCCTGGTTTGGCTTGGACCGCGCCCACACTTTGCCTTCATGCGCCTGTACGATTTGGTAGACCACGGCGAGGCCGAGGCCAGTGCCGCCTTCAAAGTTCGATTGGAACGGCTCGAAAATTTTCTCCGTCTGTTGCGGAGTCATTCCAGTTCCGGTATCCGTAAAACTGATCTGCCAGTCGTCTCCCTGGCGTTCGATGGACACCTTCAGAGTGCCGCCGTTCCGCATGGCGCGAACCGCGTTCTCGGCGAAGTTCCAGAAAACCTGTTTAATCTTGTCGCCGTCGGCGAGGGCCCACGCCTCCGGTACGGCAAACCGGCGTTCAATGGTGATGCCGGTATTTTCCGCAGTCATGCGGTGCCGAATGAGCGTAAGCGTGTCCTCGAGCAATCGCACCAGATCGGTCTTTTCGAAGTGATACTGCTTGCCCCGGGAGTAAGTCAGAAAGTCCGTGATGATGCCGTTCAGGCGCTGCGATTCGCGGGTCACGATCTCCAGCAGGCGCCGGTGCTCCTCGTTCATTTCAGGGATGCCGGAAAGCATGCTGACCGAACCCGCGATAGAGGTAAGCGGATTGCGGATCTCATGCGCGATGGCCGCGGCGAGGCGGCCCACGGCTGCCAGGCGGTCCTGCATGCGCACTTCGCGCTCCAATCGCCGGATCTCGGTGAGATCATCCAGGGCGTAAACATAACCCAGCGTGCCGCGCTCCGGCCCGTTCAAGGCAGCTACTCTTACGCGAGCCGTCCGGCGAAAGGTTCCATTCGTGTCGAAACGAACTTCCGCGTGGGTGTGCGATTCGGCATTGGGCAGCGGGTCGAGAAATAACCCGGCGACGGGTTTTCCCAACAACTGGTCCGGCGTCCGCTCCAGTAATCTCTGCGCGGCGTTGTTGACCAGAGTAACGTGCCCATCGAGCCCAGTCGTAATCAATCCACTGCTGATGGATTGAATAATGTTCTCGTGCAGGATCTGAAGATCCTCGAGCGCCCCGCTCGCGTCCTTTAGCTGCACCCGCGCCTGACGCAACTTGGCGACCAACTGGCCAGCCAGATAGGCGACGGCCAGGAACGCAAACAGGTTCACAAAAATGATTCCCCGCAGCGCCTTCAGTTCCGGATGGGTTGTGCAGTAGGACGGCACGACTCCGTAGTAATTGAGTTCAAGGACGGTGCCATAAAGAATGAAGGCCAGCGCCGCAACCAGATGCGCCCAAACTCGCGGAAGCAGGATGCCGGCCACGATGATGACCAGAGGGTAGAGAAAGTTCAACGAGCTGTCCCAACCGCCCGTCTCATGCACCACCAAGCTGACCATGATCAAGTCGGTCAAAACCTGCAACGATGCCTGCAGCCGGTGCTCGCGCCAAAAAGACAGCAGGAGTATGTAGAAGAGTGAGACGGTATACCAGAGAAGGATCGTGCTGAGGAAAAGGCGCAGCGGCAGGCGTGTCGGCGTCAACTCCGAGACCGCCAACTGGATTCCGAGCAGGAAAGTCAGGATCAGGATCCGTACTTTGACCAGCCAGGCCAGCCAATTCCGCTCGTCAAATGTCGATTGCATTGAGATGCCAATAATCTCGAAGAACCACTTTCTGAAGAATCGTCCGGCGCAGCGTCGCCGCGCCGGGGCCGAATCGTTTTTCCTTATCCAGCCAACTTGGCGATCATGGCAAACAGTGGCATGTAGAGCGAAATCACGATGCCGCCGATGGTTACGCCCAGAACGCCGATGATGACCGGCTCCAGCATGGCCAGCATGTCTTTGGTGGCCGCGTCTACTTCTTCTTCGTAGAAGTCGGCGATCTTCTGCAACATGTTGTCCATAGCGCCCGTGGCTTCGCCGACGCCGATCATCTGCGTCACCATGTTGGGGAACACTCCGCATTCTTTGAGTGGATCCACGATGGTGCGGCCTTCTTCGATGGCTTTCCGCACTTTCATCAGGGCTTCTTCCAACACAGCGTTGCCCGAGGTTCTGGCAGTAATAGCCAGACCCTCTAGGATGGGCACGCCCGAGGTGATCAACGTGCCCAGAGTGCGCGTGAATCGGCCGACGGCGATCTTGCGCAACAGCGAACCGACGACAGGCAGATAGAGTAACGTTTTATCGAAGTAATAGCGCCCTCGCGGGTGCTTGCGGATCTGCTTCATGCCGAAACCCGTCCCCACTCCGACAACGATGAAGACCCACCAGAAACTTCCCACGAATGCGCTCAAACCCATCGTGATACGGGTGGGAAGAGGCAGCGCGACGCCCAAGCCCGCAAAAAGGTTGGAGAAGATAGGCACCACCCACTTGAGCAGGGCGCCGACGATCAACCCCGCGATGCTGACCACTGCGATGGGATAGATCAATGCCGATTTCACGGCAGCTTTCAGGCGAACTGCTTTTTCGACGTAGACCGCCAACCGCTGCAGGATGAGATCCAGAATACCTCCGCTTTCACCCGCTTCAATCATGTTGGTGGTAAGGTCGTCAAACACATTGGGATATTGCCGCATGGCATTCGCCAGCGTCGAACCCCCTTCCACCGTGGTGCGGACGCCGGTCAGCGTCTTCTGGAATGACTGGTTCTCCTGGTTGGCCGCCAGGATTTCCAGACACTGCACCAGCGGCAGTCCGGCATCGATCATGACCGAGAACTGGCGAAAGAAGATCGCGATGTCCTTGACCTTGACTCGCCCCGATCCAAACGTGGGCATGGCAAACTCTTTGCCCTTTTCCCGGATTGCCCCCGGTGTAATGCGCTCGCGCCGTAACGCCTGCCCCAGCGCCTGCTTGGTTGGTGCCACGCGCTCCCCGGAGATTTTCTGTCCGGAGGCATCCTTGCCGGAAAATGTGAAGACTGGCATGGTTTTAGATTCTCCTCAATGCTGATTCCTGAATCTCTTGCGGCTCAAGCTTTCCCGTCGTCCCATCGCGCCTGGCCGCGCGCGCGGTGGTTGTCAAATGTTCTAGCCTTTTGTCGGCGTCGCCCCGCGAGCCATCGTCGATCCGGCCCCGCCACCGCGGTTCACCAACCCGGCGCCCCGGTTAATCATTTCCTGTAGCTCGTCCTGATTGCTGGAGCGCTGCAGGGCAACTTCCAGCGAAATCTGCTTCTGGAAATAGGCCGTAGCTAACGCCTGGTTGAAGGTTTGCATGCCGAACTTGTCTTGTCCGGACTGCATGGACGAATACACCTGGTGGATCTTGTCTTCACGAATCAGGTTTCGTACCGCGGGGTTGGGAATAAGGATCTCCATGATCATGGCGCGGCCTTTGCCGCTGATGGTTTGCAGCAGGCTTTGGCACATGATGCCTTCGAGCACCAGCGAAAGCTGGGCGCGAATCTGCGGCTGCTGGTGCGCCGGAAACACGTCAATGATGCGGTTGATGGTGGAAGTTGCCGAGTTCGTGTGCAAGGTGCCGAAAGTCAAGTGACCGGTTTCAGCGATACGCAGGGCCGACTCGATGGTTTCCAGGTCGCGCATTTCGCCGATCAGCACTACGTCCGGGTCTTCACGAAGTGCGGCCCGCAAAGCATCGGAGAAGCTCTTGGTGTCGGCGTGCAGCTCGCGCTGGTTGACCACGCAGTTCTTGTTCATGTGCACGAACTCAATGGGATCCTCAATCGTGAGGATGTGGTCGTGCCGCTCGCTGTTGATCTTGTCGATCATGGCCGCCAGCGTTGTGGACTTGCCTGAACCGGTTGGTCCCGTCACCAGCACCAGGCCGCGCGGCTTGTCGCAGAGCTTGCTCACTACCGCCGGCAAGCCCAGCTGGTTGAAGGACTTGATTTCGAAAGGAATTAGACGGAACACGGCCGCCGTGGCGCCACGCTGATTGAACACGTTGGCGCGGAAGCGGGCCAGCCCCTTCAATCCGAAAGAGAAGTCCAGTTCGAGGCTTTCTTCGAAGCGGTGCTTCTGGGAGTCCGTCATGACGCTGTAGGCTAGTTGCTTGGTCTCGGCGGGCGTCATCTGCGGAAGATCCAGCGGCACGAGGTGGCCGTGGACCCGGATTTGGGGCGGCGAATTCGTGGTGATGTGAAGATCGCTACCACTCATTTCCAACATTCTTTTCAGCAAGTCGCTTAACGACAGTCCCATAATCGTGATCCCCTATCTCTTAAACTTCTAACCAACTAGTGAATCGTCTCGCGCGCAACTTCCTCGAGAGTGGTGATGCCCGCGGCCACTTTAATCAGACCGCTGCGCCGGAGCGTGATCATGCCGCGCTCGATGGCTTTCTTTTTCAGTTCGACTGCCGAAGCGCCCACCAGCACCAGCTCCCTGATTTCATCGTCCACTTCCATGACCTCATACAAGCCGCAGCGGCCTTTATAACCCGTGTTGTTGCAAACGCCGCATCCCTTGCCCTTCTGGATCTGAATCGTCTTGGCCTCTTCGGGCGAGTATCCTTCTTCGATCAGGGTCTGCACCGGGACATCTACGGGCTCCGTACAATCCTTGCAGATACGTCGAATCAGACGCTGGGCGCAGATCAGGTGGACCGAGGTCGCGACCAGGAAAGGCTCAATACCCATGTTCATCAAACGGGTGATGGTTTCGGGCGCGCCGTTGGTGTGTAGAGTGGAAAGCACAAGGTGGCCCGTAAGAGCGGCCTTGATGGCGATTTCCGCAGTTTCGAAGTCGCGGATTTCGCCGACCAGAATGATGTTGGGATCCTGACGCAGGAAAGATCGCAGGGCCGCGGCAAAATTCAATCCAATCTGCTCCTTCATCTGCACCTGGTTCACGCCACCCAACTGAAATTCCACCGGATCTTCGGCCGTCATAATGTTCGTATCGGGCTGGTTGAGGCGCGAGATGGACGAATAGAGCGTGTTGGTCTTACCAGAACCCGTGGGACCGGTGACCAGCACCATGCCGTAGGGCTTCAGAATGGCCTTCTCGAACTTGACCAGCGACTCTGGCTCGAAACCGAGCTTCGTCATGTCGAGACGCAGGTTTTCCTTGTCGAGCAAGCGCAGCACGATTTTCTCTCCCCACAGCGTGGGCAGGGTGCTGACACGGAAGTCGAGCTGTTTCTTCCGTCCGCCGATATTCATTTTCAACATGATGCGGCCGTCTTGCGGCAGCCGCTTCTCGCTGATGTCGAGCTTGGCCATGATTTTCAGGCGGGAAGTGATCGCGTCCTTAAGCTTCATCGGCGGCGACATGATTGCCTGCAGCACGCCGTCAATGCGGAAACGCACGCGGAACTCTTTTTCGTAGGGCTCGATGTGGATGTCGCTGGCGCCCCGCTTTACAGCGTCCGTGAGCACCAGATTCACCAGCTTGACTACCGGAGCTTCGTCCGCCGCCTTCTCCAGCTGCGACAGCTCCATTTCCTGCTCTTCCGCCTGCACCTCGATGTCGCTTTCGTTCATCTCCGACATCGACTGCATCACGGTTTCGAGGTCTTCTTCCTGCTTGCCTCCGTAAGCCTTGTCGATGCCCGCCAGGATGGAACTCTCGGAGGCTACGACCGGCTCGATGTTGAAGCCGGTCATAAATTTGATATCGTCCATCGCGAAAACATTGGTCGGATCGACCATGGCGATGGTGAGCGATGCGCCCACGCGGCTCAACGGAAGAATCTGGTAACGCTTCGCGGTTTCAAACGGAATCAGCTTGACCACAGCCGGATCGATTTCAAAATACGAAAGATTGATGGCCGGAACGCCGTACTGCCGGGAAAGGAAATTGGTGACGTCCTCATCCGTGAGGAAGCCGAGCTTCACCAAGGCGGACCCCAGGCGGACGTTCTGCTCCTTCTGGGCCTTGTTCGCTTGTTCCAACTGCTCTGGGGTAATGATCTTCTCTTTTACGAGAAGGTCACCCAGCCGTTGAGACATACCTTCGATCTCCTATCCACGTAGTGCAACGATGTAGTGGAACGATGCCGCAACAAGGCACCGGCACTTACACAAAGTTCTGCTCTTGCTGTGGGAGAAGAGCAGTGTCTTTGTGTTGACATAAATTGTCACCGCAAGTCGATTACCGTACCAGTTACCGTGGTACTTGGACCCGTTGCGATCCCCGGCAGAATTCGGGCTCTCCCGCGGAACCCGCGCCAGATGACCTTTTGTTGCGGTGCGGAGAAAAACTCAAGCCGTGGTACATGCACTTCGGTAATCGCGAGCAAGTTATCTCCGCGCTGATGTAGACCAGTTTGTGGGCGGCGTACACTCAACCATGAGGAACATTGACTTTGCCGGTTGACGCAAGAAAACATCAGATTCGAACTTACTACCGCGCCTTATTTCATGCGTGGGGCCCGCAGCATTGGTGGCCAGCGCAGTCCCGTTTCGAAGTCATCGTGGGCGCTTATCTGACGCAGAACACCGCGTGGACGAATGTGGAAAAAGCTTTGACGAATCTTCGCTCAGCCCGCCTGCTTAGTGTGAGAGGTATCCGCCGGGCGTCATTGACCGAACTTGAGCGCGCGATTCGCCCCGCTGGTTATTTCCGACAGAAAGCGCAACGGCTGAAAATCCTTGTCGCTTTTCTGGACCAACACTACGCAGGCTCTCTCACGAAATTGCTGGCGCGCCCCACGGAAAACCTTCGAGAAGAACTCCTCAATCTGCATGGTATCGGGCCCGAAACCGCCGATTCCATACTGCTGTATGCCGGCAACCATCCGGTTTTTGTGGTGGACGCCTACACGCGTCGGATTCTCGCTCGTCACGGGATCCTTCCGGAAAAAGCCGCCTATGACGAGATTCGGGAACTGTTAGAGCGAGCGTTGGCGCCTGTGGCGGAGTCTGTTGCCGATTCCGGCGACAACGGAAATAGGCATTTAGCGAAAGGATTTCCCGGCGCCGCACATCCTCCCTCGGCAATGAGCACGGCAAAACGCACAGCCCTCGCGCAAGTCTACAACGAGATGCACGGCCTTATCGTCGGGGTGGGAAAGAACTACTGCAAGAAATCACAGGCCCGTTGTGACGGGTGCCCTTTACAGAAGTTCCTGCCTCTGTCTTACTAAATCTTGGGTATCGGATCTCAGCCATTTGATTAACGAAACTATATACAGCATTCCAGGAACGATCTTTGTTTAAACAGTCCTTCACTTGCGCAATTCTCGCGGCAGGACTTACCTCTGTCTGCTGCGCGCAATCGCTTCGACAGGAAGCCGAAAAGGCCGGCGTGCTCATCGGCACAGCCGTCCGGCCTTCACAATTTTCGGAGACTGCCTATGTCTCCACTCTGGCTCGCGAGTTCAGCATGGTGGAAGCGGAGGACGCAATGAAGTGGTGATCCTGCGGCCCGACGCAGCCACGTACAACTTTCGCCAGAGCGACGAAGTGGTTCACTTCGCGCGAGCCCATCAGATGAAGGTCCGCGGCCATTGCCTGGTCTGGGGCCGTTACAACCCCGATTGGCTCACGCAACAAGGCCACTTCCACCCCCGGCAACTATCGCGCTCTTGCGCCAACATATTACGCGAGTGATGAAACACTACGCGGGCCAGGTCTTCGCCTGGGACGTGGTCAACGAAGCGTTGGATGAGAACGGGGATGTGCGCGATTCCCTCTGGTACAACCAGCCCGGCATTGGATTCTCGCAGAAAAGAACAGCCTACATCGAACAAGTTTTTCGCTGGGCACATAAAGCCGACCCACGCGCGTTGCTGTTCTACAACGAAGCCGAGGGCGAGGGGCTGAACCGCAAGTCCGATGCGATCTACGCAATGATCAAGGATTTCAAGCGCCGGGGCGTTCCCATCGATGGCGTGGGATTGCAGATGCACATACCAATGCTCGACCCGGACATCCCGGCCATCGCCACCAATATCGCGCGGCTTACCGCGCTCGGTGTACAAGTTCACATCACCGAGCTCGACGTCTCCCTGCCGCTGAATGCCAGCGGCCTGCCTCAGCCTGGCGACTTGTCGCGCCAAGCCGAGGTTTATCGCGGCATCGTCAGAGCATGCTTGAACAGTGCGGGCTGCACCGCGATCCAGACCTGGGGTTTCACCGACAAGTACTCCTGGATTGGATCCCATTCGCACGGCGCTCGTGGACAGGCGCTGCCCTTCGATCGGACCTACCGGCCGAAGCCCGCCTATGGCGCGGTATTGGAAGAGCTCTCGGCAGGACGCTCGCCCGCTCGTTAACGCTGGTTGCCGCGATTGCGACTCTCCTTCTGCAGCCTCTGCATCTATAATGAGTTCCGGCCCGCTCACCGCCCGCAAGCCGCGACTGACCTGCCAGCGGGTGAGCGCCGAATCCGCGTGGTGCAGACGGCTCCAACTCGACCTTCCAAAACTTCCAACCGCAAGCAGGTTCTTATTCTGCTAACGGTCGCGTTTCTTGTGCTGCTCGCGATCCTGATTTCCCAGACTGCGTTTAACGAAACCATCCTGAGCCCCGGTACCAATCAGCAAACCGTAGTGTTTTACGCCCTCTCGCTGCTGATTTCTCTTTTGTTTGTTGCTCTCACCTTCGTGTTGGCGCGCAATCTGCTAAAGCTGCTCGCCGAGCGCCGTCTGGGCGTGTTGGGTTCGAAATTCCGCACGCGAATGGTGGTGGGCGCATTGCTGCTGTCATTCGTTCCGGTCATGGTGATGTACTGGTTTGCCTACGGATTGATGAACCGCTCGATCGACAAATGGTTCTCCACGCCGGTCGAAGAGGTGCGCGCCGACACCGACGCTATGGCTTCGCTGCTCGCCAGCTACGCGGCACAAAACGCGCGCTCGGAAGCAGTTTCCATCGCCAGTTCGCCGGAGACGAAGCGCGCTTTTGAAGGTCACGGATTCTCCGCCGCGGTCGAGGAGTTTCGCGCTCACGAACCCACTCTGCAAGGCGGCTTTGTCCTCGCCATCGAAAACGGAGTCGCCGAGGCGAGCTTCGGTGTCCCCGCTGCCTGGCCGGTGTTGAAGGAGAGGCTGCCGCTTGCGCAGCTTGCCGCCGGCCAGTCCGCTCATTTGACCTGGGACCAAACGGAGTACACGGTTGGCAGCGCCACAGTTGGACAGGATGGCCTGATTCTGGTGGGTATGCCGCTGCCGGCAGAGTTCTCCAGGACCGTGAATCAGATCCAGGCGAGTCAGCAGCGTTATCTTCAGCTAAGCCTCGAACGCAAGCACGTGCGTCAGACCTATATGGGCCTGCTTTTGCTGCTCACGATGATGGTGCTCTTTGTCAGCACGTGGCTCGCGCTGTTTCTCTCCAAGTTGGTGACCCGGCCCTTGTCGGCATTGGCTGAGGCAACGCAGGAAATCTCTCGCGGCCGTCTTGATTACCGCATCGACGAGAGCGCCGCCGATGAAATTGGCGACCTGGTCCGTTCTTTCAACCGCATGGCGGAGGAACTGGAGACCAGTCGGCGGCAGATCGAAGCATCCAGCCGCGACGCCAGTGCCGCCAATGCTGAACTGGACCAACGCCGCCGCCAGATGGAGACCATCCTCGAGAGCATCCCGACTGGCGTGCTTTCTCTCGATGCCTCCCGCTGCGTGACTCATGCGAATCAGGCTCTGCTCCGCATGTTCCACCCGGAAGGCTTTACCGATCGAGAGCACATGCTGCGCGGCGCGCGCCTGGCGGACGTATTCCTGCCGGAAGTGCTGCAGGATCTGGAACCTCTGCTGCGCCGCGCCGATCGGATGGGCATGACCACGAGCCAGATGGAAATGCCACTGCAGCGTGCTTCTCTGAACGTGGCGGTAACGGTGGCGACCTTGCGCCATCAGGACGAACGCTCGGGATACGTGCTCGTCTTCGAAGATCTTTCCGACCTTCTAAAGGCGCAGAAGCAAACGGCCTGGCGCGAGGTAGCGCGCCGCGTGGCACACGAGATCAAAAATCCACTTACGCCCATTGCACTTTCCGCGGAACGCATTCAGCGTCATCTGGAACGGGCCACGCCCTCCGATCCAGCCTCACTCGATGTCATCCGCTCTTGTGCTCAAACCATTGCTGGCGCAGTTGAGACCGTTCGCCGACTGGTGGATGAATTCTCCACGCTGGCGCGATTCCCCGCATCGAATCCGCACCCGGCTGACATCAACGAAGTCATCGAGAGCGCACTCTCGATGTTCAACGGGAGGCTGGACGGCATCGGCCTCCACAAGTCGCTGGCTGCAGACCTGCCCAAAGTCATGGCCGACGGGGAGGCAATTAAGCGAGCTGTCGCCAACCTCGTGGACAACGCCGCCGAAGCCATGCAGAATTCTCTGGTGCGCGAGATTCAGATTTCAACCTCGCTGGTGGCCAGCCGCGATGCCGTCGAAATCACGGTCGCAGATACCGGCCATGGCGTGACCCGCGAGCTGAAAGAAAAACTTTTTCTGCCTTATTTCTCCACCAGAAAGCGAGGCACCGGCCTCGGCCTGGCGATCGTGAGCCGCGTCATCGAAGAACATCACGGATCGATTCGCGTCGAGGAAAACCAGCCTGTAGGTGCACGCTTCATCGTGGAACTGCCGGTCGTTCCAGAGCCCACTCTGGCCGAGGTCACGGCGTCGCATGCATAAGATTCTCATCGTTGACGACGAAACCGGTATTCGCGAATCGCTGCAGGGAGTGCTGGCAGATGAAGGATATGAAACTGCTTCGGTCGAGAGCGGTGAAGAATGCCTCAAGCTGTTGCGCCGCGAACATACCTACGAAGTCGTGCTACTGGATATCTGGCTGCCCGGCATCGACGGCCTGGAAACACTGGAGAAAATCCACGAGATGGATGATCATCCCGAAGTGATCATGATCTCGGGTCATGGCACCATCGAAACCGCCGTGCGCGCCACCAAACTTGGCGCCTACGACTTCCTGGAGAAGCCGCTCTCCATCGACAAGACGCTCATCCTGGTCAAGAACGCGATCGAATCGAAAAAACTGCGGCACGAGAACGTCGATCTGAAGAAACAGCTTCACGCCAAGAGCATAATCGTTGGCGACAGCATCCCCATGAAGGCGCTGCGCCAGCAGATTGGCCTCATGGCGCCCACCAACGGCCGCGTTCCGATTTACGGCGAGTCCGGCACGGGCAAGGAACTGGTCGCCCATGCGATCCACGCGCAAAGCCTTCGCAAGGATGAGACTTTTGTTGAGGTCAACTGCGCGGCAATTCCAGAGGACCTTATCGAAAGCGAACTGTTCGGCCACTACAAAGGATCATTCGCCGGAGCAACCGCCGACAAGGAGGGCAAGTTTCAAAAGGCCAGTGGAGGAACGCTGTTTCTCGACGAAGTGGGCGACATGAGCCTTAAAACACAATCGAAAGTGTTGCGCACCCTCGAAGAGCAGCGCGTCGCCCCCCTTGGCAGCGACGAAACCATTATGGTGGATGCACGCATCATTGCCTCGACCAACAAGGATCTGGAAGAAGAAATCTCGAAAGGAAATTTTCGCGAAGATCTTTTCTACCGCCTGAACGTAATCCCATTCTTTGTGCCTCCGCTGCGCGACCGTAAGGAAGATATTCCGCTGTTTGCGCGGCACTTCCTCAAAGATCTCGCCGCCACCTACGGGCGCCGCCCACGCGAGATCATGGATGACGCCGTCGAAGCCCTGATGCGCTATTCTTGGCCGGGCAACGTGCGCGAATTACGGAATGTAATTGAGCGGATTGTGATCATGAATCCCATGACTACGCGATTCGACCGCAAGCATCTACCTCCGCTGGTATACCGCGACGGCCACCGGCGCGCGACGCGCAGCGAGTTCTCCACGCTGCACCAGGCCCGCGACGCTTACGAGCGGGATTTTATTCTAAAGAAGCTCGATGAGAACCACGGCAACATCACGCGCGCCGCCGAAGTGCTGGGCCTGGAGCGCAGTCATCTCTACCGCAAGATGAAAACGCTGGGCATCACGGTGAAAGACTAGGAACAAGAGTTCGCAGGAATCAAAAAGGCTTGTCATCCCGAGCCAAATGAGGGATGACATTTTGGGTATGCGACCCTGCGCTAGCGCTTTACCATGCGGATTTCGGTGCCGTTCTTTCTGAACTCCACTTTATCCATGAGCTGGTTGATCAGGAAGATCCCACGCCCGTGATTGGAATAAACATTTTCTCCGACGGTGCAACTGGCGATGCCTTCAGGCGCAAAACCAGCGCCCGGATCGCGCACCACAATGAGTATGCCGCGCTCCTGGTCGGTGCTCACCAGGCATTCCACCGTCTTGGTGTGATCTTCCTTGGCGCCGTGAATCACGGCGTTGGCCAACGCCTCTTGCAGCGATAACTCAATCGCATCCTCCTTGCCATCCACCCCCTTCATCTGGCGGACCACGGCCATCACTTCCTGCACGACCGGATCTACGGCGTTGCGACGTGCAGCAAGAGTTACACGCAAAATCAAATGCAACTTATCGGGATCAAAATCCTTTTCGGGAAGAGGTTCCTCGGAAGAATCCACTGATGGCATGTTTGGCTCGTAGTTGTAATTCAATGCTGCTGTTAATTGATTCTAGCTGCTAGACCCTGGTTCGACAATCTCCAAGGGACATAGCGACCAGTGCGGTCAAGCTTCGAAACTATCGTGGCGAGCACCAATCCAGGGCTACACCACGTTCACGGTTACTTGTTTTTTGATGCCGCTTTCTCTCTTCGCGGCGCGTATGGCAGGCCTTTGGGCGGCTCGATCCGCCCATCCGTCAGATTTTCCAACTGCCTTCTCCAATCAAGTTCTTCCACGAACCCGCGCGACTCCCGCCAGTTGGCTTGAACCTTCACGTAAAGTTCGAGAAACACTTTCATCCCCAGCATGCGCTCGATCTGCAAGCGAGCAGACGTACCAATCCGCTTCAACATCTGTCCTTTTTTCCCAATGAGGATTCTCTTCTGACCTTCGCGCTCGCAATAAATCGTGGCGGAAATGCGTGTCAGCCGGGCCCCTTCTTCAAAGTTATCGACAATGACGGTAGTTGCGTAGGGCAGTTCTTCCTCGGTCTCCATCAGCACTCGTTCACGAACTATTTCCGAAGCCATGAAGCGCGACGGCTGGTCGGTGACTTGATCCTCCGGGAAGTACGGCGGACCCGCTGGCAACGCACCGGTCACTTGCTTCAGCAGAATGTCGAGTCCATCCCGCTTCAACGCAGAGATTGGAATGATTGCGTGGAATGCATGCAGCTTCTTGTATTCCTCAATCAACGGCAGCAACTTGCCTTTGCCCCCCCGCAGCAGGTCTACTTTGTTGAGAATAAGGCAGACCTTAGTCGATGAATGTCTCAGCATTTGTATGGCAAATTCGTCGCGCTGCTCCAGTTTGCGCGTCGCATCCATGATCAGCAGGACGAGATCGCAGCCTTCCAAAGCTTCCCGCACTTCGACCATCATCTTGCGTCCCAACGAACTATCAGGCTTGTGGACGCCCGGAGTATCGATCAGGACAATTTGCGCCGCATCGTGACCTTTGCCCTTAGGCAGATTGAGGATGCCCTGGATTCTGTTGCGAGTGGTTTGCGGCTTGGGCGAGATGATGGCGAGTTTTTCACCCACGAGAGCATTGAGCAGCGTGGACTTGCCCGCGTTAGGACGGCCGAGGATGCAGACAAAACCGGAACGGAAAGGCATAAGTGCGGGCTTCGGGCTTCAGCTTTCGGGCTCAGGGTCTTGAACCATGGGCCTTGAGATTTTGTTGAAGGTTGAAAGTTGAAGCTGCATTTCTGACTATATCAGGCTGTAAGCCCGCCGAAACCTTAGCGAACGCGTTTTGCTAAAGCCCGAAAGCCGAAGCCCGACTCATATCAGTTTCAACTGCCGTGGCTGCATCGCGGTAATTCTCACGCGCTCCACTTTGCGATCGGTCGACTCCAGAACTTCGAAGCGCAGGCCGTCGTCGTCCACGGTCTCGCCGCGCTGTGGAATGTGCCCCGCCAGTTCACTGACCAGACCCGCCACGGTAGCCGATTCCCTTCCTTCAGGTTTAGTCCCAAATAATTCGGCGAGGCGGTCTACGTCCATGCCTCCGGGAACGATGTACGACCGATCATTTTCCCGTAAGATCTCCGGTTTTTCGTGCTCGTCCCGGATTTCGCCCACGATCTCTTCCACCAGATCTTCGATCGTGACCAGGCCAGCCACTCCACCATACTCGTCCACCACGATCGCCATGCGGATGTTGTTTTTCTGCATTTCGCGCAGAAGATCGCTGCCGAGTTTGCTTTCGGGCACGAAATACACGTCGCGCCGCATCAGCGTCTCGAGTGTGCGCTTGGAAGCCTCGCTGTCCGGCACCTGCAAAACGTCTTGTGCGTAGACGATGCCTTTGATGTTGTGAATGCTCTCCGCGTACACTGGCACCCGCGAGTAGTGTTTGGCGCGCAGCATTTCGATGAATCGCTCCACCGTAGTTTCCACCGGCACGGCGAACAATTCCGGACGGGGCTTCATGGCTTCACGCACCGTCTTGCCGCTGAATTCCACCACCGACTGAATCAGATCGCGGTCCCCTTCCTGGATAATGCCTTCTTCCTGGCCCGCTTCTATCAACGCGTCGACCGCTTCGGCTGCGCTCTCCTGCTGTTCGCGTGTGTTTTGACGGGTCAGCGAAGCGACCGATTGCAGGAAGCCCAGAACAATGGTCACCGGCAGCACCAGATAAATCAGCATTCGCAAAAGCCACGTCCAGCGAATAAGCCAGCCGCCGTTCGTGCGCGAGAAAAAGACAAACGGAAGAAACTGGTTGAAAACAATGATGATCAGAATCAGGCTGACGGCGGCCTGCAGGATCTCATAAACGCTCCAACGCTGGTCACCGAAGACCACGAATCCCACCAGCAAAGCCATGGTCGCCGTGGTTAGCTGTTTCAGCACCGACATGGAGAGCGATGCCCGGGCGCGGCTTACGTGCAGGTTCGGCTCAACCTTCTGCTCGAAGACGTCGATGTTGTCCTGAAATTCCCGCGAAAGAAACTTGCCGATCTCCTGGTAGACGCGGTCCACATAAGAAGCCAGCGCCAGCAATCCCAGCAGCGGGATTAGAGCGAGTGCGACGCCCCAGTTCATGCCGTTCTCCGCCTCGCAGCGGTCACGCGATTGCGCGGCTGCATTCTTTCGATCAGACCCACCTCCAACTTCAATTGCCGCCGCAGCCGGCTTTCCTTCCGCGCCATCTCGCCGTTATCCCGCTCGTGATCGAAGCCCGCAAGATGCAGCATTCCATGCAGGACCAGAATCTTAACTTCATTCGCCACCGAGTGGCCCAGGCGCTGGGCATTCTCACGTGCGATCTCGGCAGAAACCGCTACCTCCCCGGCCAGGGGTCTAGCCTTGCTTTGCACGACGTGCGGCGATGGGAACGATAATACGTCCGTGGCCTTGTCGGCGCCGCGGAATCGCTGGTTAAGCGCGCGTAGTTCAAAACTGCTGGTCACCAACACATTCACCGGGTCTCGCAAATGGACCGCTCGTCTCGCCCGCAACACAAAGCGTTCGAGCGTTGGCGCACTGAGCCCCGCAATTTTTTTTCGGAAGATGACCACCGTCTTTCCAATGCCTCGCAAATAAACAGGAGGGCCCGGTTTCAGCCCTCCTTACCGCTTACGATTTTATTCTCCCGAAGCTTCTCTGGATGTGTCGTTGATCTTCGGTCCCTCCGCACCCTTGCCTTCGGCATTTTTCCCGCCCGCCAACAACAGCATCTGCTGCTCGGCGACGTGCGTCTTGTGTTCGTCGTAGGCACGAATGATGCGCTGCACCAGGTGATGCCGCACCACATCGGATTCATCGAAGTGGACGAACGTCAGACCTTCCACTCGTTTCAATATATCGATGGCTTCCAGCAATCCGCTGCGGCGGGCGTTGGGCAAATCGATCTGCGTGATGTCCCCGGTGATCACCGCCTTGGAGTTAAATCCCAAACGCGTGACAAACATCTTCATCTGTTCCGAAGTTGTATTCTGCGCTTCGTCGAGGATCACGAAGGAGTCGTTCAACGTGCGCCCGCGCATAAATGCGATCGGAGCAATCTCGATGACGTTCTTCTCCAGATAGCGATCCACCTTTTCCGGCTCTAGCATGTCATAAAGCGCGTCGTAAAGTGGACGCAAATAAGGATCGATCTTATCCTGCAACGTGCCCGGCAGGAAGCCCAGCCGCTCGCCCGCTTCCACGGCGGGACGCGCCAGGATGATGCGGTTCACGCGCTTGGCGAGCAGCGCCGAAATCGCCATGGCGACGGCGAGATAAGTCTTGCCTGTGCCCGCCGGTCCGACGCCGAATACCATGTCGTGTTTCTCAATGGCCTCGACGTATCGGCGCTGATTGACGCTCTTCGGCTGCACCATGCGCCGTCCCAGCGAACGCTGGCGGCCGGCATCGGCGAGCCCACGCAGAGTTGCGCTTGAATCCGCCGTCAGGACCCGCAGCATGCTGTTCAGATCGCCGTTGTTAAAGCTGTAGCCGGAGCGCTGCAAGCTCTCATAATCGGCAAATACTTGCTCAGCGCGAGCCACGTCGCGCGCCGCGCCTTCCAGTTCAATGGCGTTCGATCGCAGGTCAATCGTGACGTTCAGGCCGTCTTCGAGCACGCGCACATTCTCGTCGCGCGTGCCGAACAAAGCCTCGATGTTAGGACTAATCCCAATGCTTTTCTTCATGCAATTTCTTTGACGAACCATCTAGCGAAATGCAACATGTGGGGACAGCCGCCTCGCCTGCCCTGAGCGAAGCCGAAGGGGCTGTCCGCCAAGCGAAGCGAGGCGAGGCTACCCGACCACAGCCCTCTCCAGAAAAACGCACACCTCAACCACTTCACAGACAAAACAGGATTATGCTTCGAGACGGAACTAGACGGGATGCTCATGCCCAGAGGGCAAGTCACTACCATTGGCTAAAGCGTACCCCGCGCCGGGGTGGGAGTCAATGGCAGGCTTATCCGTTTGACCGGCCGAGACTTAGTCCCGTAGAATAATGTATTCGGTACTCACCGGAATATCTCGCTGTACACACAAAGGGCAACGAAGCAATATGGCTAATCATTTTTCGGCGCTCAAGCGCGCCCGTCAGACCACCAAGCGTACGGCCACCAATCGCGCCAACACCTCCCGCCTGCGCACCGCGCTGCGCACTCTGCGCGAGACCATCGAGAAGGGCGACAAACAAGCCGCCGAAAAAACCTATCGCGAGACCGTATCCGCACTCGATAAGGCCATCCAGAAGGGTACGCTGCACGGAAATACCGCCGCGCGCTACAAGTCGCGGCTGGGCAAGCGCGTTACTGCGATGAAGTAGCAGTTGCCCTCCTTCACACCGGCAACTGCTCTTGCATCCATCCCGGTGCTTCCATCTTCGCCTCGGTTGTCAAATCCATCACCAGCCGCTCCAGCACCATCCGCTTGCTCACAGGATTAGACCGCAGAGCAAGATCGGCTTTCGCCACCAACCGAATCGCACGCGTCAAATCGCGGCGGGATTTGTAGCGGCGGGCCTGTTTGATAATGTCATCGGCTGCGAACGGAGGCACGCGGAAGCCCTGCCACAACGCGGCCCAGAGCATGCGCTGATCCCGCACGTTGCGCTCGAGAATCACCAGCATCTGCCGGAAAGTTTTCGCCAGCATGTAGATGTGTCCAATAGAAGCTTCCTCGCCGTCACCCGAAGACAGAATTGCGTCCAGCACTTCGAGAGCTCTCACGCGATCTTTGGCGGAGATTGCATCAGTCAATTCATACAGAGAGCGCTGCTTGGCGGCCAGCACCATGGTCTCCACGTCGCCCAGGGTGATGCGGTTCCGCGCGCCGACGTAGAGCATCAGCTTCTCCAGTTCGTTGGAGATCATCATCATGTCCCCGCCGAGCGCGTCGACCAGTTCGCGGGAGCCATCGGAATCGATCTTCACTGCACGGCTCGTGCAGTAGTCGGAAATCCAGCGCACCGCTTCGCCTTCTTCCACCCGCGCCAGTTCGACGATGCCACAGTACTGGCCCATGGTCTCGCGGATGCGCTGGTAGCGTTCTTTGTCCTGCATCTCCATGCGCCGAACGTCTGCCGGGATGCTGATGTGGTCGGCAACGAAAACAATCATCGCGTCGGGATTCGGGTTCTTGCAATATTCTTCAATCGCCGCAAGTTTTTCTTCGTTCGAACCCCGGCCAAAAAGACTCTTCACACCGCGCACGAAAAACACCTGGAACGGCGCCATCAACGACGGCGTGCGGGCGCGGTCGAGAACTTCGGCCAGGTCGTTTTCCGCCAGATCGAACTCGAAGATGCTGAAGTCGCGAAGATCGGCGGGAACCAGGTGCTCGATGATTGCATCCCGGAAGCGTTTGCGGAAGAAAGCTTCATCGCCAACAAACACGTAGGCCGGACGCAGCTTGCGCGACTCAAGTTCACCGACAAACCGCTCCGCCTGCGCGAAAGCCCGCATCAGAAGCTCCTCTTCTGAAACTCTAGCACTAGAAGCCCTCCAGAACGTTAGAGACCAGGGTACGGGCAAAATCCTGAGAGAGCCGCCGGAAGGCGGGTGAATCTTCCTCGAAGAAGCTGGCCAGATCCTGCGACACTTCGTATTGCTCGCGGAACAGGTACGAAGGATTCTGGTAGAGCACCTTGCCCTGCCGGTCGGTGAGCGACACTCTCATGCTCACCACCACCAATACGCTCGCAGCCTGTCCTGTCGAAGCGTTGTAGGTGAGCGGCGTCGAAGAGGCCGAGACTACCGTGCCGCGCAGCGTGGCGTCGGCCGCTTCACCTGGCGTATTGAGAATGCGATAGTGAGTACGTGTCGTGAACTCGCGTACCACGGACGCAGTCAGAAACTGCTCGATGCGGTAAGTCGTGGTCTCATTCACGAACGCAGGTACGGCAATCGTCTTGACGTTCTCCGGAAGCTGCACGGCATGGCCGGCCGTGTGATATCCGCAACTCGTGCCGGCGCTCCATGTAAAGCAGAGCAACACCAGCCAGGCGACCCGCCAAGCTTTCATTGGATCTTTCCCAATGGGCGCGTTGCGATCATGCTCTCGGCGCATTCCACCGCGGTCACAGCCGCGATGCGCAAGTTGTCGGCTGCCGCCCATAGCCAGATTCCATTGGACCGGTCTGCATCGCTCTTGAGCGAAACCAGAATGTTGGCCTGACCCGCCGTATTCACATTGCTCGGCTGCGAATCGTCTTCGGCTCCCGCCAGCGTCACGTGGTCTCCGGCAAGCGCCTGCGACAATCGCTCCTGATCTACGGGGCGCTCCATCTCCAGGAAGATGGCCAGCGCTTCGCCATGAAAGACTGGAGGCTGAAGCACCATCATCGCGGGCTGCGGCGCGTCCGCTCCGGCAATCTTTTGATAGTGCCGGCGCACGCGTGCTTCCAGCGACTCCAGCGAGAGCTTCGATCTCTGCCCGTAGCGCGCAAGCATGTTGAACGCCACCTGCTCATCGAACAGATCTTTCGGCAGCGGCTGGAACGAGAGCAGATTGACGGTTTGCTGGTGCAACTCGTCCATGCCCTTCTGCCCCTGCTCAGACGCCGGCTCGAAAATCGTTGCCACCACGCTCCGGATGGCGTCCACCTTGCGCGTCCGCAACAGCAGCAGTGCCAGAGTGACGGCTGCGGGATGAGCCACGACGCACGGAGCCGGCTGCAATTCCGGTTGCCACATCTCGCCGCGCTCACGCTCCACCCAAAGCGAGCGTACGTTGGCTCCGGCTTCTTCTTCCAACGCGCCAGAAAGATCGATGATTGCGCTGCCCGCGTCGCGAGCCCGCTTCCAGTTGTTGCGCGTACACTCCGCATCCGCGGCAAAGAAGGTGAAGTCCACGTGCGTAAACTGCTCCGCGCGCACGCTTTGAATGAAGTTGATTTCGTCGCCTGCCGACTCCAGTTTGCCGATCGACTCGTCATCGTCAAGCAGGCGCACATCGACTGCGGGAAAGTTTCGCTCGTTGAGCATTTCAGCGACTTCCTTCCCTTTGAGTGTCGCCGCGCCCACGATGGCCGCGCGATAGAGTTGTCCGCGCGCAGCGGAAAGGGACGGCGCCATAGTCTTGGACGGTGTACTCATGAAGTCTGCGAAGCCTCCTTGTAGGCGGGCGGCGGGGGCTGGATCCGGCGGCGAAACATCCACTGCAAACGCCAGAACACTCCGGAAAATGTATAGAGCAGCGCAACCCCGAACAGCACCGGCTTGGAGAAAAACCAGATGCCGGCGAACAGCGCTCCAAAAAGAATGATCAAACGGAATGGCCGGCGCGAGCGAAAATCAATATCCTTGAAACTGTAAAAGCGCCAGGTGCTCACCATCAGATAACCCACAGCCGCTACCATCGCCAGCCAGGTCATTGCCGTGTACCAGGATTCAAGCGGCACGCCTGACTGAAAATGAACCACAGCCGCAATCACTCCGGCACCCGCCGGAATCGGCATGCCTACAAAATATTTCTTCCCCGGCCGGCCGGGATTAGAGGGCACCGGGTTCGACGTGATATTGAACCGCGCCAGGCGGCTGGCTCCGGCCATCAGAAAGAGGAACGCGGCAATCGCCCCCAATTGGGTGAGCTTGATGTTCCATTCGAGGCTCCACTGCGTGAGCGCAACCTGGGGCATAAGATGAAATCCCCACGTCCAGGCCAGCATCGCCGGAGCCACGCCAAACGTGATTACATCCGCCAGCGAATCGAACTCTTTGCCAAAGTCGCTGCTGGTCCCGGTCATGCGTGCCACACGTCCGTCGAGGCCATCGAACAAAACGGCGAACCCAATTGCCTTGGCGGCATTATCCAAATGCCAGGAGGACGCGGCGCTCGCGTGAACAACCTCGAGGATGGCGTAGAAGCCGGCCGCCATATTGCCCGTGGTAAACAGCGAAGGCAGAATGTACATCCCCTTGCGCATCGGCCGCGGGCGGCGCCGGTCCTGCCCGAGCCTTGGAGTGGGAAGATCCATCAACGTCCTCCTTCGCTCGCAGAATATTGATCCGCACTCGTCAGTTCGCCTTTCGGCTGCAGGTACGCTAAAACGCTGGCCCCGCCCCGAACCCGGTCGCCGACCTTCACTTGCAAAATGGCGTCAGCGTCGAACAACACGTCCACCCGGGAACCGAACTTGATCAGCCCCACGCGCTGGCCGCGCTCCAGCCGGTCGCCCACTTTCGGACGGAAAACGATCCGTCGCGCCAGCAATCCCGCGATCTGTTTGAACACTACCACCTGGCCGTCGCCCTCCACGCGGACAATATTCTGCTCATTCTGGTCCGCAGAAGCCCGATTCATGGCGTTCAGAAACTTCCCGCGCTGGTAGCGCACCTCGCGCACAACTCCCGCAATCGGTGAACGGTTCACGTGCACATCGAAAACACTCAGGAAGATACTGATACGAGCCCGCTTCTCGCCTCCAGTAGTTATGAACGAAACATCCGTGACCTTTCCATCCCCCGGCGATACCAGAGCGCCTGCGCGATCCGGAATAACCCGTTGCGGGTCGCGAAAGAACCAGAGGAAGAACACTGCAAGCAACAGCGGCGCTAGCGCCCAGGCAGGCTGTGCGAACCAGCCCACCAGAACTGCGGCCGCAATCAAAGCGAGCGCGTAGAAGTAGCCGTCACGAACCATGGGATCAGAGCCCCATTATAAAGCAGAGGCAAGCAGCGCCAGCTCACAGTCTGATTAGAGAGTGTGTAACTCCAAATTGGGCTAACTGCAAATAAAGAAAGGCGCCGAGGAGCGCCAGTAGGTAGAAACAAAACGCCTCTAGCGGCGACGGCCGCCTTCAGATGGCTGCAAATTACGCTACGTGAGTTCCGAACTGCTGCCGGTACTGCCGCTCAATCGATTGCATCTGGTCTTTGAGCCGCAGCTTCAGCTTCTTGAGCCGAATTTCCTCAAGCTTTTCATCTTCGCTGAGGTAACGTTTTTGGGTAAGAGACTCAAGGCGAGTGGAATACTGCATGTGCTCCTGAGCCAGCTTGCGGAATTCATCATGATTGCTCAGGAGACCGTCATTCGAAGTCAGCATCCAGGCAGACCTCCAATTGGGGATTACCAAGCCCAACCTACCACAGCCCTAAAATCGGTTCAATGCCAAATTCTGGTGCAGTCTCGTTATGAGAAAATACTAACAAAGCCTTAGCTGGCACTGGATTGCATCTTCCGCCGGGTCCGAGTAGTAACTCTTGCGTAAACCCGTTTCTTCGAAGCCCATTTTTCTGTACAGGGCCCGTGCGCCTTCATTGGATGCGCGGACTTCCAGGAATATTCTACTGCCCTTCTCGGCACGCGCATGCGCGACGAACTCACACAGCAGTCGCGTCCCCACACCTCGGCCGCGGACTGCTCCGGCGACAGCAATGTTCTCCAACTCCCACTCGGCATCAATCCGGTGCGCTATGAGGAACGCAAAGAGTTCAGGCGTTTTGCCTTCCTCTTCAATTATCCAAGCCAAGCGTTCGGATTGCTGCCCGCCACGTGTGCCGATGAACAAGTCCTCATACTGCTGCGGGGACCAATGCGCGGCAGTCGGACTCTGGCGCTCCAGGTCCATCATGGCGGGAACATCGGCGGCGGTCGCGCGGCGCACGTACACCCTAGCCTCCGCTCTTCTCCAGCATCTCGGCGTCGGTCCGGCGGATATAGTTCGCCTCTAACTGCTCCGGAGTTACCGTCTCGCGGGACCGAATCTTGGGCCATCCCACTCGGGCAACCGCGTCCGCAGAGACCGGCGACAACATTGAGACTGACAATCCGGCCGCACCAGCCGCCGCGCCCAGAACGGAATCCGGTGTCACCACCGTCCATCCTTTCGCCAAGGCAAGAAATTCGCCCCGGGCCAGGATATGCTCTCGCGGAACATGACCGGGAACGGCCGGGACGTCGTACTCCCCGACATAGACCTCGTTCCTGCCCGCATCCAGCGCAGCCATGATCTTGCCCGCAACGCCGCTGGTAAGGACGCACACCTCCAGCAGAGAAACCGCCGCGATCGGCTTATTCAAAACCTCAGCCAGAGCCTTCACCGCAGCCAGTCCGATCCGAAGACCGGTAAACGATCCCGGTCCCGAGGCAACGGCAAAACCGCCGATGTCGGTCCTGGTGAATCCGTTGCTGGAGAGCAGATCGGCAATCTGTGGAACAAGTTGTGCTGAAAAAGTGCCACCGGCCAGCGGCGCAATCTCGATTACGTCGACGTCATCGTCATCGCCAGACCGCTCCCCGGCTCGCGCCAGCGCGATGCTGCCCTGCTTGCCGGAAGTATCGATGGCGAGAAGAAGCATGAAGAGTAAGAACTTAAGAGTTATGGTCTGCCCTATCCGTGAAAATCCGTGAAAATCCGTGGCCAGTCTGGTGTTTGACTCTTATTCCTGCACCAACTCCAGCAACACGCCGCCCGTACTAGACGGATGCACGAAAACGTATTTATGCCCACCCGCGCCGGTCTTGATTTCCTCCGAAACCAGGCGCACGCCGTCTTTCTTCAGCCGCGCCACGGCCGCCGGCAAATCCGGAACCCGCAAACAAACGTGATGAAGCCCCTCGCCGCGCTTGGCGATGAATTTCGCGATCGTCGAATTCTCCGAAGTCGCTTCCAACAGCTCCAACCGGCTCTCGCCCACCGGAACCATCACCAACCGCACCTGCTCGTGCTCCACCGTTTCTTCGGGAGAAATACTCAAGCCCAGTTTTTCGTAGATCGACTTAGCCGCCGCCAGCGACTTTACGGCGATTCCGATGTGATCGATTTGCGCCATGCTTGATCTACCCATGATCGACTTACTCACTCAGCTCTTCCCTGCTTTCGCGGCAATCTCCTCCACTAGCGTATAAGGATCGCGCTTGTGCTCGGCCACCTCCGCAGCTAGCCGCGCCAGGTTGCCGTCCGCTAGTTGCATTCGCGCCTTCTCCAGCAGGACGTCACGCAGCATCTCGACCAGGCGCTCCTGCCAGTTCTCGACGCTCTTGTTCAGCGCCAGATTGCCCTTCTGCAGATACGCCTCATAGTCCGAAATCGCGCCAGCCAGTTCTTCGATCCCCACTCCCTGACTGGCTACAGTCTTCACAATCGGCGGCGTCCAGCCATCGTGGCGCATGGCCAGCGACTGCAGCGTCCGGATTTCGCGCTCCACGTGGTCAGCGCCATCGCGGTCGCTCTTGTTGATCACAAATATGTCGGCAATCTCCATGATGCCGGCCTTGATGGTCTGCACATCGTCGCCCATGCCCGGAACCAGGATCAAAATCGTGACATCGGCAAGTCGCACAATGTCCACTTCATCCTGGCCCACGCCCACGGTTTCAATCATGATCAGGTCGCGCCCGGAAGCATCGAGCACCGTGGTGACATCGGCGGTGGTGCGCGCCAGCCCGCCCAAAGATCCGCGGGTCGCCATGCTGCGAATATAAATCCCCGGATCGGAGAAATGCTCCTGCATGCGAATGCGGTCGCCAAGAATCGCCCCGCCCGTGTAAGGACTGGTCGGGTCCACGGCGACGATCCCCACACTGCGATTGTGTTTGCGATAGAAGCGGGCAAGTTGATCGACCAGCGTACTCTTCCCCGCCCCCGGCGGCCCAGTCAGCCCCAACACGCGCGCCTTCCCGCTGTGCGGAAACAGCGCCTTCAGCAGTTCTGCCCATCCTGACGCGCGGTTCTCCACGGTCGAAATCGCGCGTGAGAGCGTCCGGACGTCGCCGGAACGAAGCAGCTCAATCCATGTCTGGACGTCAGGGTTCAAGCGATCAGTGTAAAGCAGAGAGCGGAGAAGAAGAAATCCGGAGCAGCGTTATCAGTCCTTCAGCAACTGCCGCGCGATCACCAACCGCTGAATCTCGCTGGTACCCTCACCAATCGTGCACAGCTTCACGTCGCGGTAATACTTCTCGGCCGGATAATCTTTGATGAAGCCGTAGCCTCCGTGAATCTGCACGCCTTCGTTGGCGCACCTCACAGCAACTTCGCTGGCATAGAGCTTCGCCATCGACGACTCCAGCGTCGTCTTCATGCCCGCGTCTTTCATGGATGCCGCCCGCATGGTGAGCAACCGTGCCGCATCAATCTCCGTAGCCATGTCAGCCAGCTTCCACTGGATCGCCTGAAATTCTCCAATGGCCTTGCCGAATTGCTTGCGCTCTTTGGAATAGTTCAGCGCGGCCTCGTAGGCGCCCTGCGCCATACCCAGCGACAACGCCGCAATCGAAATACGGCCGCCATCGAGTACGCGCATCGCGTCGATAAAGCCGTCGCCTTCCTTGCCCAGCAGATTCTCCGCAGGAATCACGCAATCTTCGAAAATCATTTCCGCCGTGTCGCTGGCGCGCAGTCCGAGCTTGTTCTCTTTCTTGCCAGGACGGAATCCCTTGGTATCTTTCTCGACGATGAATGCGGAAAGCCCATGAGTATTGGCGGCGCGGTCGGTCACGGCGATTACCACAACAGCGTCAGCATAATGACCGTTCGTGCAAAAAGTTTTCGTGCCATTGAGAACCCAGCTATTCCCGCGGCGCTTCGCAGTCATGCGCGCGCTGCCCGCGTCCGATCCCGAAGAGGGCTCGGTCAATCCCCATGCCCCGATGAATTCGCCCGTGGCAAGTTTGCTGACGTACTTCTTTTTCTGCGCCTCGGTGCCGGCAAGAAAGATGTGGTTGGAACACAGCGACGTATGCGCAGCTACAATAATGCCTACCGAGCCATCCACCCGCGACAACTCTTCGATCGCGATCACATACTCCACATAGCCCATGTCAGCGCCCGCGTATTCGGTGGGAAAAACCGTTCCCAACAATCCGAGCTTGCCCAGTTCTTTGACCGTAGCTAAAGGAAACTCGCAGGCCTCGTCCCACTTCATCACGTTCGGCAAGATCTCGCGTTCGGCGAACTCACGGACGCTTTTCTTTAACTGCTGCTGCTCATCACTCAATTGAAAATCCAAGGTTCCTCCACCGTCTGCGATCGGTTTTGTGATTAGAACACAGGGCCAGAACGGGGAAAAGTTACCTCGGGCAGCGGAAAGGGAGAGTGCGGGCAGCCCCGTCATCATTGGAGATTGTGTGCCTGAAGGCCCGCAGCCCAACCGACCGGATGGTTTGCCGATTCTTCATCCCCGCAGGTCTCTCGTCGCCGCAGCGAGAATCAGCCGGGGATTTCATCCGCCACAATGAAACGCTCGAACACCTCGTTTGAAAGCAACCGCCCGCGCGCCGTCAAGCCGACGAAGTCTCCCCGCTGCTCCATGAGCCCGCTCTCGACAAACTCTCCAATCGCCGCGCAAGCACCCTCGACAGCTTCCTCGCCGAACTTCATCGCGAGCTCGCGCACACTAACGCCCCGCGACAGCCGCAAGCCAAGAAAAAAGCTTTCCTCCAAACCAGCCCGCCGCGAAACCGCAGTCCGCTGCGAGCCTGCCCCGCTCATGTACTGCTCTAGTGAGTCCGCGGGCGCGAATCGCACCACGTCGTTCTCGGGCGCGGACGAAACCAGCATCGAATGCGCGTCCACACCAAAGCCCAGGTAAGGCTGCCGCGTCCAATACTTCAAATTGTGCTGCGATTCGAAACCCTGGCGCGCGAAGTTCGAAATCTCGTACTGCGCAATCCCGGCCGATTCGAGCCACTCACAAGCTGCGACATAAAAATCCGCCATCGCTTCTTCGTTCGGGACAAAGTGCGCGTGATAGCGTGTGCCGCCTGCCAGCAGTTCACGTCCCAGCCGCGAATCTTCATCCACCTCGAGCATGTAGACGCTGACGTGCCCGGCACCGGCCGCGATAGCTTCCGCTACAGACAATTCCCAACTCTCGGCCGTCTGGTGCGGCAACCCGGCGATCAGATCGATATTGATATTCACAATTCCAGCAGCTCGCAACCGGGCAATGTCCTCCAGCACAGTCGAGCATTTGTGCAAGCGGCCAACCGCTGCCGCTTCCTGATCCACGAACGACTGCACGCCAAGACTCACGCGGTTTACGCCGCAGTGCAGCAGGCTCTCCAGCACTGCATCCGTGAGCGTGCCGGGAGCACACTCGACCGTAACTTCCACCCTGGGACTCACATCGAACTGCTGCCGCACGGCGACAAAAAGCCGCTCCAGTTGCGCCGCCTCGAGCACCGTAGGCGTTCCCCCGCCCAAGTAGATGGAGTCCACGGCGCGCTCCATCCGCCCGCCCATCTCCTCCGCGACGTGTGGCGCGTTCACAATGTCCGCGCAAACCCGGTCCACATAACGTTCGAAGACTGCCCGCGAAAACACGTCAGATGCAAAGTTGCAGTAACTGCACTTGGTGCGGCAGAAAGGCACCGAAAGGTAAATCCCGAGCGGCATGCCCAACCATTATCCCACCTGCGCAACCCGCAAACCTTTTCCATCCTCATGCCTGCCTCGGCCATCCATATTGAGGTAACCTGATTGAGATACCCTGTTAGGCAACCGCCGCCGGCGCGGCTTCACCACCCGATCGCAAGAATCCGATGGCTCAGGAAGAAGAAGTATTAGGCAAAGCCTATGACAGTCGCCTGATGGCGCGGCTGCTGAAATATCTACGTCCCTACCGCTGGCAAGTCGCGATCGCGCTGGCTTCGATTGTTTTGAAATCTTTCGCTGACGTGCTCGGCCCCTATCTCACCAAGGTGGCGATCGACCGTTACCTCGCGCCGAAAGGAGCGCCAACTGCGGCATCTTCCGGCATCTGGAGTTGGCTCAGCCAGAATGCAATTACGGGCATCGCGCAGGTCGCATCGATTTACGTTGGCCTGCTCGTGTTCAGCTTCCTGCTCGAGTTCCTGCAAACCTATTACATGCAGTGGACCGGCCAGAAAGTAATGTTCGATCTTCGCCGCCAGATCTTCCGCCACCTGCAGCGCCTGCACGTCGCCTTCTTCGACAAGCATCCGGTCGGACGCCTGGTGACACGCGTCACCACCGATGTTGACGCCTTGAACGAGATGTTTACCTCCGGCGTAGTATCCATCTTCGAAGATCTTTTCGTGCTCGCCGGCATCCTCGGCGTGATGTTGTGCATGAACTGGAAGCTGGCGCTGATCACGTTTGCAGTGCTGCCTTTCATCGTCTTTGCCACCAAGATTTTTCGCGACCGGGTGCGCGATTCCTACCGCCGCATTCGCGTCGCCATCGCCCGCATCAACTCCTACCTGCAAGAGCACATCAGTGGGATGGTCGTGCTGCAGCTCTTCAACCGCGAGCGCAAGGCCTACAACCGCTTTTCGGAAATCAACCGCAGCCACATGGACGCGTTCAAAGACGCAATCATGGCCTACTCGGTCTACTACCCTGTGGTCGAGATTCTCTCCGCCATTGCGATTGCCTGCGTAATCTGGTTCGGCGGCGGCGACGTGATGCGCACTACTCCCGTGACCAGCGTCGCCGTAAGTTTCAATTGGAAGACGCTGATCGCGTTCCGCCTCGTGCCAACGGTGGCGACGCTGGGCGTGCTGGTCGCCTTCATCCAGTACGCCCTGCGCTTCTTCCGCCCGATCATGGACTTCAGCGAAAAATACAACATCCTGCAATCCGCGATGGCCGCCAGCGAACGCATCTTCAAGCTGCTAGACACGCCCGTTCAGGTGGTTTCGCCCGCGGTAACCAGGCGTCCCGAAGGCCCAGGCCGCATAGAGTTCGACCAAGTATGGTTCGCCTACCGCGAAGCGCCGGAAGAGAGCGCAAATGTTCAAGTAGAGAATGAAGCAAGAGTGGGAACGGCCCGTGTGGGAACGGGCACTCCTGCCCGTTCCCGACCCGAAGGGTCGGCGGTCCTCTCCCCGGACTGGGTTCTCCGCGACGTAACCTTCGCCATCGATCCCGGCGAAACCGTAGCCATAGTCGGCCACACCGGCGCAGGCAAGACCACACTAATCTCGCTCCTGCTGCGCTTTTACGATGTCCAGCAAGGCGCAGTAAGAATCGACGGAGTGGATGTCAAAGAGATGGACCTGGCCGACCTGCGCAGCCGCTTCGGCGTAGTCCTGCAAGATCCATTTCTGTTCAGCGGCACCATCGGCGGAAATATTAGGCTAGGCACAAAGCGCATTCAGGACGCAGACATCGAGCAGGCTGCCGAAGACGTGAACCTCGCCGATTTCATCCGCGCCCTGCCCAAGGGATTCGAGGAAGAAGTCCGCGAACGCGGCTCCACGCTTTCGACCGGCCAGAAGCAGCTGATCTCATTCGCCCGCGCCCTGGCCCACGAACCGAAAATCCTGATTCTCGACGAAGCCACTTCCAGCGTGGACACCGAAACCGAATTCAAAGTACGCGACGCCCTCAACCGCATGGTCGAGGGACGCACCTCCCTGATCATCGCCCACAGGCTTTCCACGGTGCAGCGCGCCGACAAGATCATCGTCATGCACAAAGGCCAGGTGCGCGAAATGGGCACCCACCAGCAACTCCTCGCCCAGCGCGGCATCTACTTCAAGCTCTATCAACTCCAGTACAAAGATCAGGAGATCAGTGAGGCGCGGGCGCTCTCGCCCGCGAATGCGGACGGCGTCACGGAGCCAGAAGTCACTGCGAGCGCGGACGATTAGGGCCACGGCCTTACAATGCTCTCTTGCGAATCCTGATCTCAGCCGGCGAAGCCTCCGGAGAAATGTACGGCGCACAGCTTATCGAAGCTCTGCGCCGCCGCGACCCGCAGCTCGAATTCTTCGGCGCCGGTGGAGACCGCATGCGCGCCGCCGTCTGTGACACGGTAATCGATGCGAAAGACCTTTCCGTCGTGGGCATAACTGAAATCCTCAGCCATCTACCCAAGATCTACGGCCTGTTTCAACATCTGATCAAAGAAGCGGACAAGCGCAAGCCCGATCTCGCCGTCGTCATCGACTCACCCGCCTTCAACTGGCGTGTAGCGCGGAAAATGAAGAAGCGCGGCGTTCCCGTGGTCTACTACGTTGCGCCGCAATTCTGGGCGTGGCGCCAGGGACGTGTCAGCCTGCTACGCAAATACATCGACAAAGCGCTGGTGATCTTTCCCTTCGAGGAAAAGTTCTACCGTGACCGCGGAGTCGATGCCACCTTCGTCGGCCATCCCCTAGCCGACTTGCCGCACCCGGCAATCGAACGCAACGACTACGCCGCCCAATTTCATCTCGGCCCAGCAAAACAATGGATGACGCTCATGCCCGGCAGCCGCATCAAAGAAGTGCGAATGAACCTGCCGACAATCCTCGAAGCCGCCGCCCAACTTGGCGAAGACTACGAATTTCTGCTCCCGGTCGCGCCCACACTCGACCGTGCCTTCTTGAAAAGCATCGCGAAACAGCAGCGCATCACGCTAGTCCCCGAATCCCTGCCCGCGCTCTGGCATTCACGCGCCGGCATCATCGCCAGCGGCACCGCGACCGTTGAAGCAGCGATCATGCGCACTCCGTTCGTGATGGTCTACCGCGTCTCCCCTCTTACCTATATGCTCGGCAAGCCGCGAGTCAAAGTCCCGCACTTCGCCATGGTTAATCTGATCGCCGGGCGGCAAATCGTCCCCGAACTCGTACAGCACGACTTCACCGCACACAACGTTGTTGCCGGCTTGCAGGAAATTCTCCCCGACGGAGACGCGCGCAATCGCATGCTGGAAGATTTGACGCAGGTGAAAGCCAAACTCCGTGCGCCGGGGAACACCGCCGAAGGTCCGGCGCCGCATCCGGCAGACCGCGCCGCGGCAATTATTTGCTCGATCCTTGATCCTTCCGCCGGAAAATCGAAGGTGCCCTGCAGGTAGCCTTATCGCAAATTCTCGCATCAGATCGCTAAGACTAAAGACCAATGTAACTTGGTAAATGTGCCAACGCTTGGCTAGGCTCTATACGGCGGCATAAGGACAAGGATTAGCTTTGACGAGAACAGGCTCCCGCATCAACGGCGTAAACCCAGATCTACGCTCTCCCGTTCGCGCCGCGAAGTGGGCGCTCGTAATATGGATATCGGTGGTCGCCGCTTCGAATTCCAGCTTCGCTCAATCTCAGCAGGCTGAATCACAGCAATCCGAATCACAGCAGGCCCCGCCGCAACAGGTCCAAACGCAGCAACTCCCGATAGCTGGCGCACAGGAAACGCCAAGTGCGGCCCCGCAAGCCGCGTCTGACAAGCCCCAGTCAGGCAGCATCAGTGGCACAATCGTCGATCCAGATGGAGCGGTGATCGCCAATGTGAAAGTAACCCTGGCACAACCGGGCGTGACCTCTCCAGGAACGCCGTCGGGGCCAACTTCAACGAGAGAAGCGCATTCCGATGGCGAGGGACACTTCGCCTTTGCAGACGCAGCTCTTGGACCATTTCACCTATCCCTTACAGCCTCCGGGTTTGCGCCTCTGGAGATGTCTGGAACTCTTCACGCCGGGGAAGACGCCGTGCTTTCCCAGATCGCACTCGCCGTTGCCCGCAACACTGTAGACGTGGAAGTGACACTGCCACGGGAACAGATAGCGGAAGATCAGGTAAAGGTTGAGGAGAAGCAACGTCTACTCGGAGTCTTTCCGAACTTTTATGTCACTTACGATCCCAAGGCGGTTCCTCTCACAACCAAACTGAAGTTTCGGCTTGCCTGGAAGACGACGATCGATCCGGTCTCGTTTGCAATCATCGGCGGCATCGCCGGCATTGAGCAGGCCAACGATGCTTTCAGCGGATACGGACAGGGAGCGCAAGGCTACGCAAAACGTTACGGCGCCGCCTATGCCGATTTCGTATCCGGAACGTTTATCGGCAGCGCGATACTTCCATCCCTGCTGAAACAGGACCCACGCTATTTCGTGAAAGGGACCGGCAGCGTCCGGTCCAGATTCCAGTATGCCATTGCGAATTCCGTCATCTGTAAGGGTGACAACCGGCGCTGGCAGCCGAACTACTCATTTATCATCGGGGATCTCGCCGCCGGTGGTATTTCCAATCTGTACTATCCCGCCCAAAATCGCAATGGATTGAGCCTGACCTTCGAGAACGCGCTCATCGCGATCGGCGGCGGCGCGGTCGGCAATGTCATTCAGGAATTCTTCCTGCGCAAGCTCACGCCTCATGCTCAGGATCAGAACGTTCCCGCTCAAGACCCAGCTAAACCATAGTGCTCCGCACCCGAGGAGATTATCGGGTTCGCCGAAAGCCGGAAACCGGCGACCGGAAACCGCTAAACCTTGTGCTCCCAGCATCTTTTAGGTGAGAATCTTCATCATAGGGAATGGTTAGCCGTTTCCTGGAGACTCTCCTTAATGCAGATTCGCCTTCGGCGCGTCCAAAGCGTCCTGTCGAGTTCCCTTACCCTGCTGCTATTGGCTCTCGTCGCAATCCCCTCGCGGGCCGCCGAGAAAGCCCACTTGCGCGTTGACGACTACCAGATTGAGGTCGAACTCACTCCACATCTCCATCAGATTTCAGCCCGGGCCAAGGTCAAATTCACGGCGCTCCAGGATCTCAACACCGCCGTCTTCGAACTGCACAACGATTTGCGCGTCACTCGGGTTCTCGACGATCAGAACCAGCCGCTCTCCGCCGAGCGCGTCACTCAGGATTCCACGGTTCGCGTCCCTCTCCCCGCCGGCCTCGCCAAGAACGCCTCCACCACTCTCACCTTCGAATACGAGGGCCAGCTCGAGACCGCCGACGACAGCCCGGTTCCCGGCCTCAAACTTGCCTATGTCGGCGACGATACCAGCTACTTGCTCTACGCCGGACGCTGGTTCCCAGTGAGCGGTTACGGACTCAACCGCTTCACCGCAACCATCAGCGTCACCGTGCCGGCCCACATGCTCGTGATCGGAAGCGGCAAGACCACGGTCACCGACAGTCCGCCTTCGAAGAAGCCGAATACTAACGGCCTCCCGACAAAAACATTTACGTTCGTTTATGCCAAGCCAAGCTTCCCCGGCACCATCGTCGCGGGCAGCTTTCAGGAATATAAAAGCGACGAAGCTGGAATGGACCTGCACGTCTTTTTCAAACCCGCCCACCAGGCGCAGGCCCCCGAATACACCACCACTGCGGTCCAGGAATTCACCTACTTCATCACTCTTTACGGAGCACCGCTAACGCAGAAGTTCAACGTTGTCGAGTTGCCGGGCGACACAGTTCCTTACGCGTGGGCCCCAGAGATCGCCGGTCTCGCCAGTCCTTCGATCACGGAGAAAACGAACTACCGCCTGCTAGCCAATGCCATCGCTCATCAATGGTGGGGAGTTTCCGTTAGCCCTGCGTCCAAGGATGATTGGTGGCTGGTCGACGGCTTTTCCCGCTATTCCGAAGCCATGTATGTGGAGAGTGCCGCCGGCTCGGCTGGCCTTGAAGAAGCAGTGAAGGACATGTCGGTGGGCGCGCTCGCCTACGACACGGTTCCACTCTCCAGTGCCAGCAAGCTCGATCCATTCTCTACAGAGTTTCAGTCGCTCGTGACCGATAAAGGCGCGATGATCCTGCACATGCTGCGCTGGGTGCTTGGCGAGGACAAATACAACAAAACCATGCGTGAGTTCGCCGAAACCAACGCCGGAAAATCGGCCAGTATGGACGACTTCCGCGCTATCGCCGAGAAAAATTACGGCGATCAACTCACGTGGTTCTTTTCCCAGTGGCTCGATTCCACCGGCGCCCCAGAATTCAAGGTGAAATACACCACGTACCGTCTGGGCAATAACAAGGGCTTCCGCATTACTGGAGAGATTTCCCAGGATCTCGACCTGTTCCGTATGCCCGTTGACCTGCGCATTGACACCGACGGCAAAACGGAAGATAAGAAAATCGAAGTGGTGGGCACCGACTCAACCTTCGCCATCGAAACCTTCGGACGCCCACGGCGCATCGCCGTCGATCCCGACCATCACGTCCTCACCAACTCTTCCGATGTGAAACTGCGTTCTTCCATTCTCCGCGGCCAGGCCCTGCAACAGCAAGGCGACCTATCCGCCGCCCTCGCAGAGTTCAACAAGGCGCTCGACCAGAACAAGAACAGCTCTCTCGCCCATTACCGCGTCGCAGAAATCTTCTTCCTGCAGAGAAACTATCAGTCCTCGGCGAACTCCTACCGCGCTGCCATCAACGGCAACGGTGAGCCCCGCTGGACCGAAGTCTGGAGCCACATTCAGCTAGGCAAGATCTTCGACGTCACCGGCCAGCGCGAACGCGCCATCAACGAATACCGGCAAGCCATCCAGACCAACGACGACACTTTCGCCGCCCTCGAGGAAGCGCGCAAGTACCTGGCCAAGGCCTTCGAACGGCCAAAAAACAAAGAGTAAACGGGGAGCAGGCCTTCCAGGCCTGCGTCTAAAGACAATTGATGGGGAAGCGTGTGTCAGCCGCTCTTTACGCCAGCCCCCAAAGCCTTAAGCTTCTTCTCCCGCGGGGCACCGAATTCCAAGACCTCGCATTGCAAGACCTCGCGAGAATGAACATCGACAATCGGCACGGAAGACCTCCGCGTGTCGCCAAGCCGGCGACGAACATGCGGCATGAAAGCGCCTTCAGACCGGCCATAAGCCTCAGCAAAATCGAACCGCACTCTCTGCAGCGCATCTTTTTGCGGTGCGTCGAATCGTGGTCGGTCCTGTTGAGGGCGACCAGCTTGCGGGCGATCTTGTTCCAGCCGATCATGTTGAGGACGATCGTCCACCACGCCAATCCTGCCGCGCAACCGCTCAATGCGGGCTACGGCCCGTTCGATCACGCGGACGAACTCGGCCCCGCCATCGTTCTTGCGTCCCTCCCGCAACCGCAGACGCGCTTCCTGCACCGAAAACCAAGTGCGGTCGCGCTTCGACTCCTGCGGAGGGCTGAGCCGTAACACCTCGCACAGATAAGCGTTGACGGCAGGTTCTTTCTTATTGTGGCAAACATATCGCGCGAAGGCTGCTTCTTCGATCCGTCCATGAACTCCCGCTTCCTCAAACGCCTCCAAAGCAGCCGCCTGGGCGTGCGTCAGCCCCGGCTCCGCGCTGCCCTTGGGGAAAGTCCAGCGACCAGCGCCGCGTGTGCGAATCAGGAGGAACTCAATACTACCCCCGCGCTCCCGGTAACAAACCGCAGCCACCTGTTCGCACTCGCACAATTTGCGAAGTTGCGACAGTCGAACAAACTGCTCCGACGCTCGACGTTTCCTGGTCGTTAACCTCATGGCATCAGAGTGCACGATGCTCGTGCCCCTGCCAAGAGCACAGCGTGGTTCCGCAGTTTCGTTTTGCGAGATGCTTATGTGGGGACAGCCACCTCGGCTGCCTGCCCTGAGCGAAGCCGAAGGGTCCCGCCGAGCGAAGCGAGGCGGCTCCTTCACTGCCAGAATCTTCCTACATACTTGCATCCCGCCACACGCGAAGCCAGTATTTATCTTTCATCATCCACTATCCGCCGCCAGGAGAAATTCTTGGAGAACATGCATTGCCTTCGCTGTAATCGCGAACTCGAACCTGGACACAAATCGGTGGCCCTCTACATGTTCGCGCAGACCGTCGGGATCAAGCCGCGGCAGAAGTCAGCGGCTCAACGCATTTCTTTCTGCCCGCAATGCTCAGTCTCTCTGGCCATGGGACCACCTCCCGAAGGCGCACTCAACATGGCTGCCTGGGACATGATTCGCGATCTGGTCGGCTCCGACCCTGCCCTGAACCACGCAGCCTGGGAGAATCTGAGCGGAGTCTTAGGCTTACTGCCAGCAACCGGCACCGATGGCGCCCCCTCAGCACAAGGCTCAGCGCAACCCGCAGGTTATTTCGAATTCTGACGGCACAAAAGCGGCCTTCGCGCAGCCCGCCTGCACAGGCCGCCAAAATTCCCACGCCCAGCTAACCTTTTTCGCCCTTCGGAGGTCTAAACAACAACGGCAGCAGGGAACTTCGCGGGACCCGGCTGCGTATTACTGATCAGATGTTTGAAACGGAACGGCTGGGTGGGATTGAGACCCCTCGCCCAAACGTCACCCGGAACCCCCACGCACCTCCCCGGAGCCGTGGGGGTGTATCTCATGCGCATACTTCTCGACATCGTCCGGCAATCGCTCTCCACGCTGTGGGCGCACAAACTGCGCTCCTTCCTGACCATGTTCGGAATCGCCTGGGGCGTGGGCTCCCTGTTGCTTCTCGTAGGTTTGGGAGAAGGTTTCCGCAGCGGCCAGGAAAGGCAGCTTAGGACCCTGGGACAAAACATAATGTTCATGTTTCCGGGGCGCATCCCGGCAGTCGAGGGCAGCACGCAATCCGGGCAAACTTATTACTTCACCAACGCGGATTACGTCGCGGTTCGCGAGCAGGCAAAGTTTGTCGGCGCTCTTTCTCCAGTGTTGAATCGTGAGGACATCCGCGCCGTCAGCGACTACGGATCGACCAACGGCCAGGTTTTCGGCGTCGCCTCCGATTACAACCAGATCCGCAATGTCCCCGTAAAACCGGGACGCTGGTTCAACGACGAAGACAATTCCGAGCGTCGCCGCGTCGCCGTCGTGGGATGGGAAATGCTCAAGAACATGTTTCCCGGACGTCCAGCCGTCGGCTCCACGATTCTTCTCAACGGAATCAGTTTCAATGTGATCGGGGTGGTCGATAAAGTTGGCCGCGACGGGAACAACGGCACCAACTCCCGCATCTTCGTTCCCATCGAAACCATGCGTAATCTGTTTCGCCTGACCAAGGCGAATTCCGAGGATGCCATTTCTTTTCTCAACTACGCCCCCATCCGCAAAGACCTCCATAAGGAGGCGAAGAACGAAATTCACCAGATCATCGCCACCCGTCACGGCTTCGACCCAAAGCTGGAAGATGCTTTCGAAGACTGGGATACCATCGAAAATATGCAGCGCGTGGCTAAAATCTTTGACTCCATGGATTGGTTTCTCGGCGTGGTCGGGGTCGTAACCCTTGGACTCGGCGCCATCGGCATCGTCAACATCATGCTGGTCTCGGTGAGCGAGCGCACCAAGGAAATCGGCCTGCGCAAAGCGCTGGGCGCGACTCACAAGAACATTCTCACGCAATTCTTTGTCGAAGGAGCTTTTCTCACCGCCTTCAGCGGCGGCATTGGATTGGTTCTGGCCACCGGCTTTGTGACGCTGCTAGCCATGTTGCCTGCGCCGGAGGGTTTCGATACGCCGCGAATCATTCCTGCCTCCGCACTGGCGGCCATCGGTTCGCTGGCGATTGCAGGAATTTCCGCCGGCCTCTACCCCGCGCGCAAAGCCGCGCTGATGGAGCCGGTAGAAGCCTTGAGGCAAGAATAGAAATGCAGAAGTCAGAATGCGGAAGGCAGAGGTCAAGACGGTCTCGCTCTCACTTCTGCATTCTGACTTCTAACTTCTGACTTGGAGTAGATCATGCTGGCAGACCTGAGCAATCAAGCTTTCAATGCGCTTCGCCACAATCGCCGGCGCAGCGTGCTGACCATGCTCGGCATGGCGTGGGGAATTGCCACGGTCGTGCTCCTGCTGGCCTATGGGTCAGGCTTCGAACGCGGCCTCTGGGTGGCCTTCCGCTCTTTCGGAACGAATCTGGTTTTCATTTTCCCCGGTCGCACGGAATTGCAGGCCGGAGGCACCAAGGCCGGCGTCGAAGTGAAACTGAACGTCGATGACCTCGATTACATCCGCGACGAAGTGCCCTTTCTCAAGCACGTTTCGCCCGAGGTCGCGAAACAGAGTGTCGTCGCCTACGGCACCCGCAGCGCTACATATAGCGTCAGCGGCGTATACGCTTCCTATGGCCGTATGCGCCGTCTCGACGCCGCAGAGGGCAGCTTCTTCAGCGAAGCCGACGACTTCACTCATACCCGTGTCGCCATCATCGGCTCGGATGTAAGAAAGAAGCTCTTCTCCGGACAGAGCGCTCTCGGCGAAAGCATCCGCCTCGATGGCATTTCTTACCAGGTCATCGGAGTGCTCAAACACCAGGTGCAGAACGGCGATGACAACATCAACGCCCACATCTACGTCCCGTTCAGCGCCATGAGCGATCTGACCAAAACCTATTACCTGAATTCCATAGTGATGGAATACGAAGGCGACCACGCCAAAATCGTCAAAGCGGTGCGGGACTCCATGGCCTTCCATCACAATTTCGATCCCAAAGATCAGCGGGCGATCTTCGTGTTCGACGTTTTCGCCGACCTGCTCGATCTGCAAGTCATCAGCACGGGCATCAAGATCCTGCTCGGCTTCATTGGATTGCTCACCCTGGGCATCGGCGGCGTCGGCCTGATGAACATCATGCTGGTCTCGGTGACTCAGCGCACCCGCGAAATCGGAGTGGAAAAAGCCCTGGGCGCGCACCGCTGGCACATCCTGTTCCAGTTTCTGACAGAGGCTCTCGCGATCACCGCTCTGGGCGGGCTTCTCGGCGTAGTGCTGGCCTACCTGGTTTCCTGGGGCGTGGGCTCGCTAACGCTGTGGAGCGCCTTCCAGGAAAACGCCGGCGAAGGCGACATTCACCTCTACATCGACTCCGCCACGCTGATCTGGTCCACAGCGATCCTAAGCTTCGTGGGCGTCATCAGCGGCATGTTGCCAGCAATCAAAGCCGCAAGACTAAATCCCATCGAAGCTCTCCGTTACGAGTAGTTTCCATTTACGTTGTCATCCTGAGCGGAGTAGTTGCCTCGCGAAGCGAAACAACTACGCAGTCGAAGGATCCCTAGCAGCTCAGCGTCGCCCGCGCCCAGACGAGGAGTTTCCACCACGATCTTTCGCGGCCTTGGCACGCGATAGAGCACTGAGCAACCGCCGCGCATTTTTGGGTGATCGCAACAGATACACCGTCTCCCGCAGCGCCGCCGATTCGCCTGCGGAACCGTGGACAGCGATCGTCTTGCTACTCTTGCGAACGATCTTGTTTGCCATAATTTATCTCCATCGGCTGAAGAGCTCTTGCACATAAACTGCTTTACAATCCCCCTGTGCCCGAAACCACTACCATCCGCCTCGAACGAGTCCTAGCCCAACTCCGTCTCTACGAACATCCCCTGTTGAACTTTTCCGCGCGATCCAAAGGCGAAGGCGTAGAAATAATCATCCAGTTCAAAGACGCTTCCATCCCGGTGCACACGTATTACTTCGATCTCCACCCCCGCGACCTCGACCACCCGCAGTTCGAATGGAGCTTCCAGCGCCAACTCTACGACGCGCTACACGATTACTTCATGGAAATGTTCATCCGCACTCCGCAGGACCGGGCCGACCGCCGGCAGAAGGAACTGTGAATCCGCTGCGCCAAAAGATTGAGCAGGAAATCCACGAGCACGGCCCGATTCCCTTCTCGCGCTACATGGAACTCTGCCTCTACGATCCAGAGCACGGCTATTATTCGCGAAACGCGGAACAGTTCGGCAAGGCAGGTGATTTCTACACCTCAAGCGACGTCCACAAAGTCTTCGGCCGCCTCCTGGCCCGTCAGTTCGAAGAAATGTGGCGCGCACTCGGCTCGCCCGCACAAATTGAAGTGGTCGAACTCGGCCCCGGCCGGGGCCTGTTCGCGCAAGACGTTCTAGATTGGTCCGAAAAGAAACTTCCAGATTTCTTCCACGCACTACGCTACATTCTCGTCGAAAGCTCACCCGTCCTGCGTGGACGGATCAGCAAGACGCTGGCGCATCACCATGAATCGGGAAAAGCAAACCTCGCCCCGATTGATCCCTTTAACATGGGCGAGATGCCAGCCGCAAAGCGGCGAAAGAATGCAGCCCAGGGCGCAAGCCCTGGGTCCGACATGAAACGCGAGCAAGCCCCGAAGGGGCGAAAGAATCCACCGTCCGACAAAACGCCATCCCAAAGCCCCGCACGGATCCTCTTCGCCAACGAACTCTTCGATGCCCTCCCAGTAGAAATCCTAAGCACGAAGGGTTCCCTGCGCATCGACACACACGACAACCGCTTCATCGAAACCTGGGCGCAGCCCTCGCCCGAGGAAATGGAATTCCTCGACCGCTACTCAATCCATCCCGAGCCCCACGAACGCGTCGAAGCGCAACTCGCGGCACAGCACTTCATGGATGAAATCGCAGCCGGTATCCAGCGCGGATTCATTATCGCCATCGACTACGGCTACACCCGCGCAGAACAGCTCGCGGGACGACATCGCGGAACGCTGAAGGCGCTCCGCCAGCATTCCATCAGCGCCAATCCCTACGAAGCTCCGGGCGATCAAGACATCACCGCCGACATAAGCTTCACCGCACTCGCAGCCGCCGCGGAAAAACAGGGCATGCAGACGCATAAGCTAATCACGCAATCCCAATTCCTGATGGGCATCGGCGAGGCCAACCAGTTTGCCGACGCCTTCGAAGACTGCCGCTTGCCGCAAGAGCGCGCCAAAGTCGCGCTGCAACTCAAGCATCTGGTAACGCCCGCGGGAATGGGCGAAACCTTTCAAGTTCTGATTGCGAGTAAGGGAGTCGAGCGAGAAAAAGTAAGAGCCTTAGCCGGACTAAACTTCGGGCGCGATCCAACCCGACGCTGAGAGAAGCGGGTCGCCTATCCAAAACGCTTTGTCATTCCGAACCGGGCGCTAAGCCCGGTGAGGAACCTGCTTTCCACGCGCCGCCACGGCGACCTCCGGATACTCATACACCCCGCGCCCCGACTTGCGCCCCAACCGCCCGGCCTTCACATACTGCACCAGCAGCGGCGCTGGACGATATTTCTCTCCTAAAGCTTTGTGCAGATACTCTAGAATATTCAGCCGCGTGTCGAGCCCCACCAGATCGACCAGTTCGAACGGCCCCATGGGATGGTTGAGCCCAAGCTTCAGCGCCTTATCGATGTCCGCAGCCGAAGCGATTCCTTCCTGCAGCATGTAGAACGCTTCGTTGCCGATCATCGCATTAATGCGGCTGGTGATGAAGCCCGGCGCTTCCTTAATCACCACCACTTCCTTGCCCATCCGCTTCCCTACTTCAGCGGCGGTCGCGAGCGTGTCTTCATCTGTCTCCAAAGCCCGCACTACCTCCAGCAATTTCATCTTGTGTACGGGATTGAAGAAGTGCATGCCCACGCATTTCTTCGCGCGGTAAGTCACGCTGGAAATTTCCGTGATACTCAGCGAAGAAGTGTTCGAAGCCAGAATCGTCGTCGGACGGCAGACTTTGTCGAGCAGAGTAAAAATCTCAATCTTCGACTCCATTTCCTCCGGCACAGCTTCAATCACCAGGTCAGCCTCGCGGGCGGCATCTTCCACCGATCCCGCATACTCCAGCCGCTGAAAGGCGGCGTCGGCGTCGGGCGACGACACCTTCCCCAACTCAACTGCCTTGTCGAGATTCGCCCGGATTTCGCTTTCGGCCCGCCGCAACGCTGCCGGCACCAGGTCTTCGAGGATGGTGCGGTAGCCGCCCAGCGCGGCAGCATGGGCGATCCCACGCCCCATAATGCCGGCGCCAATCACCGTGACGGTTTTCACCTGCGGCACTACGGACCCACCTTTTCGAGATCCGCAATCGCGGCTTTGATGGCGCCGCCAGTCGCGCGCAGAGACTCCGCCAGGCGCAGGCGTTCTTCGGTGCTCATGTTCGGAATATAAATACAGATACGGCGCAACGTGGTCGTGATGTCGTCCACGTAATTCATCGCACGAATCAGTTCACCAGATACTGGCATGAGCGCTCCTGTGTAGATTTGTCAGCTTCTCCGGCCGACGCGGACGGATCTTCACCCGTTTCACTATCAACCAGAATTTCGCAAGCCGACCTTCTATTCTGGACGCGTCCGTGAATTTAGTAAAGGCACCTCGTTCCCGCTGCACTGCGCTGAATTCTTCCCAGCCTGTTCCGCCCTCGTTTATTAACAATGAGTTAACCGCACGCGCATATAATTCCTATTAATTCTTTTAATGGGCCCTCCGGCGTTGCGGGGAATCTAACCCACATGGCAGACAAACCATTAAAGCGCTATATTTTCGCCAGCGACTTCGATCAGACTCTCACCTTCAACGATTCCGGCTACGTCCTCGCCGAGTTGGTCGGCATTCCCACCGCGGAGTTCGAACGCAAAGCCAAGGGAATGGCGAAGATCAACCTGGTTCAGCAGGGAGCGGAACTCGCTTACCTGTTACTCCACGACCCGGAGTTCAAAGCCAAGGTTCGGAAGGAACATCTTCACGAAGTAGGCAAGCGCATCCGGCTCAAAGGGGACATCAAACTTCTCTACCAGATCCTGGAAAAGGGCATCGACGGATACGACTTCGATTTTTACGTTCTCTCGGCAGCCCCCGTAGAGGTGATTCACTCAGCGCTCGAGGGCATCGTTCCCGAAGATCACATTTACGGCACCGAGTTCCGCTACAAGCCGACCGGCGAGATCGACACCATCATTCGCGCCACGGCGGGATACGGCAAAGTCGCGGTCCTCAACCAGTTGCTCGCCGAGCACGTCACCGGACCCGAGCACGTTATCTATTCGGGAGACGGCAGCTCCGATATTCACGTGATGTTGCAGCTCAATGCGCGCGACGGCCTGACCATAGCGGTTTCGGAGTCGCCCAACGTTTCGCAAATCGCCAAGCGCACAGTGCTCAGCACCAGCGCTCTGGCGGTTCTGGCGCCGATTCTCGAAGAAATCGCGGGATGGCAACGCTCGCGCATTCGCAGCTTCTTCGAAGCCAACGGCATGCTCATTCAGGAATGGGAGCGCGTTCGCACCGATTGGCTAACGGTGCGTCCCGCCATCCCCGAGCCCGCAGAACCAGTGAGCATGGCGTGACGGCCCGGGGTCTTTGCAGATGTCGGCAAAGCAGCCGCCGACAAAACAGGATTCGTATCGGGGCACCCCTTCAGGCATGCCGCCAACACTGCCGCAGAAATGAGTCGCGCCTTCAGGCGCTGTATGCTACGCGATAAAAGCCTAATCCCGCTGTCTCACCAGCATCAACGCGCCCTCGCTCTATGTGTGCGCATCGATCGCGCCCAATCCATCCCCGCCAAGGATCTGGAATCCTGGCAAACAGAAATCGAACAGCACTTCGAACAGGAAATCAAAATTCACTTCTCCGCCGAAGAGCAAGTGCTGTTCCCAACGGCACGCCAATTCCCCGAACTAGCCACGCTGGTGGATGAACTAGTCGTCAATCACGCCACGCTCCGCGAATCGTGTAGCCAGGCAAAAGCGCGCACCATGTCCGCCGAAAGCTTGCCCGCCTTCGCCCAGCAACTCTCCAACCACATCCGCAAAGAAGAACGCCAACTCTTCGAACGCCTGCAAAAGTTGATGACCGCTAGAGATTTAGCAGCTCTCGGCGTCCGCCTGGAAGAAGCTCTCAAAGAAGCCGCCCAGTCCTGCATCCTGCCGAACCAGGCAACAAAGCTAAAAGCAAAAAAGTAGCGCGCACTGACCGCTGATCACTAACTCCTGACCACTGACCACTGACCACTGTTCTTAAGTTTCCAGCCGGTACCGCGTCTCCGCCAGCACAAACAGCTTGCGCCAGAGCAGCCGGTTCACCGTCACCACAGTTGCCGCCATCATGATGGTCGCAGCCAGCAGCAAGTGGAAATCGCCGCTGTCGGTGGCTTGCTGGATGGTCGCTCCCAGCCCGGTCGTGGTGTAAATCTGTCCTTTGAAATGAAAATACTCGGCCACAATGCTGGCATTCCACGCTCCGCCCGAAGCCGTGACCATGCCCGTCACCAGATACGGAAAAATCCCCGGCAGGATCAGCTTCTTCCAGCGCTCAAAACCCCGCACCCGAAAAACAGAACAGCATTCTTTTAAATCTGTCGGGATGGCCATCGCTCCCGCAATCACGTTGAACAACACATACCACTGTGTGCCCAGAAGCAATACCACAATCGACGCGATCCCCAGCCCTCCGCCCAGTCGAATCAGCACCAGCAGGATTACCGGCAGTAAAGCCGTCGCCGGAACAGACGCCGCAATCTGCGCCAGAGGTTGCGCGATGCGGGCCAGTTTTGGATTAAGGCCAATCGCCACTCCCACCGGAATCGTCCACAGGGCGGCGAGCAGCAAAGCAAGATTCACGCGCAAGAAAGTCGCGCCCAACCCGAGAGCTGTCGCATGCAATTCAGCCTTCCCGATTCCGCTGAGAATAATTGCAACGCGAACCACGCCGTAGCCAATGCCAGCCAGCGCCACCACCGCTAGCGCGCGCACCAGCCACTCCCGCCACGGAACGACCGCCGGAGCTTCCTGATTTTCCTCCGCGTGCTTCTTTGCAAAATACAGAAGCAATCGCTCTCCCACCGGCCGCAGCGTCTTCTGCCGGATTTTGGCAAGACCGCCGGAATGCCGCACCAGGTTCAGCACCCATGATCGCGGAGCATCCGTGCTTTCCACCTGCTCCACTTTGAACTTCTCCGCCCACGCAATCACTGGCCGCCACACAAACTGATCCAGCAGCACAATCAGCAGCACCATGGTTGCGACGCCCCACAGCATCGAAGTCGTATCGCCTGCGCTCGCCGCTGTCTGCAGATACGAACCCAGACCGGGCAGACGAAAATCGCGCTGTCCCAGCACAAACATTTCACATACCATCAGCGCGAACCATCCTCCTGCTACAGACATCATCGAATTCCACACTAAGCCGATAGCCGAAGACGGCAATTCCAATTGCGTGAACCGCTGCCATCGGCTAAAGCGGTAGATGGTTGCAGCCTCGCGCATCTCGTTCGGAATGCCTTTCAACGAGGCGTAAAAGCTGAATGTCATGTTCCACACCTGGCTGGTAAAGATGAGAAGGATGGTCCCCATCTCCACCCCGAGTTGCCTGCCGGGAAACAGCGCCACCATGGCCAGCATTACGGGAGGAAGAAAGCTGAGCACAGGGATCGACTGCAGCACGTCGAGCAGCGGGACCATGAACTTTTCGGCGCGCGCGTTGCATGCCGCCACGTAGCCGTAGACCAGCGCGAATACCAGGCTCAACCCGTAGGCGATGGTAATGCGCAACAACGAATAACCCGCATAGGCCGGCAGCGCCCGCACGCTGCGCGAAATTTCAACCGTCGGCGTGAAGGGACCAAACCACGACCGGCCCACGCTCGCTACGCCGTAAAAGATCGCGATCCCCGCGGCGAACATGATGACGTCGGGAAGCCGCGAACTTTCGATGCTCGGCAGCTGCGACCACAGCCGGTACGCCGAGAATCCCCGCAGTGTGATGCTCTTCTTCATGTCGCGGTTTTATTCCTCATTCGAAATTTCGGGAGTGGGCTTATCGACATCAAAACCGATGGACCACGAAGGACACGAAGTATCACGAAGCTTTTATCTCCCCGGGGGACTTCCTTCGTGCGACTTAGTGCCCTTCGTGGTTATGTTCTTGCAACTATCCGCCGCCGAAGATTCGTCGTCAGGAAGTCGGCGTCGGAGCTGAAGGGTTATTGTCACTAGCCGGCCCTGCTGCAGCTGGATCGCTCTGCCCCACCTCGGTCTGCACCAACCGTCCACTCTCGCGGTGGTAATCGAAAATCTCCGCGTAGCGGCCCCAGTTCATCGCGGTATCGAACTGCCGCTGCACTTCCTCATCGGAAAAGTGTTCGTCAAGAATGTCGTGAAAGAATTCGTCGTTGATCGAGTGGTCCGACTTCCGCTTCAAAATACTGTCAATCTGTTTCAGGATCGTGACATGTTCCAGCGCGGCCTCGCGGAACAGCACTTTGCGCGCCTGAATATCGGCATCGGCAAACCGCACCCCCTCACGCGAGAGTTGCACGTCGCCCTCCTTCAACCAGGCGAAACCCAGCAACTGGCAGGCCTCCAGGATGGGCAACAGATCCTCGACGTCCATCACCAGTTCCTCGCTTAGGCGAAAAAGATCTTCGCGTCCTCCACGGTCATGCAGCAATTCAACCAGGCCGGCGATTCCGCCCACGCGGGCGTGCGGGAGTATCTGGTATTTGCTGGACTTCACCGGAGTTTCCCCGCGCTTCAACCCTCCCGGCGGCACCACAATCTCCCCAGTGCTCTCCGGATCGGGCAGAGGATGCTCAACGTCAGGTTCGGTCATGACTTTGTAGATGTAATCCACCAGTTCAACAAAACGCGCAGACTTGCGGTCGCGGGGTTGCGAAAGGCGCACGTTGAAATCCGCGCGGATGCGCGCCGGGTTTCTGCCCAGCACCACAATGCGGTCCGCGAGGATCACCGACTCCTCAATGTTATGCGTAACAATAAAGATGGCGCTGGTAGGCATTTTCTTGCTTAGCCACAGCTCCAGCAGTTCGCCACGCAGGTTTTCCGCCGTGAGCACGTCGAGCGCAGAGAACGGTTCGTCCATGAACAGCACTTCCGGTTCCACCACCAGCGCGCGCGCAAAACCCACGCGCTGCTTCATTCCGCCCGAAAGCTCCTTCGGATAGGCCGTCTCAAACCCATCCAGCCCCACTGTGTCGAGCATGCGCAGCGCGCGTTTGCGGCGCTCCACGGCCGCCACGCCCCGCGCTTCCAGCGGAGCCTCCACGTTCTCCAACACCGTGAGCCAGGGAAACAGCGCGAAACTCTGGAAGACGATCGCCACATTGGGCGATTCACCGTTCAGCGGCTTGCCGTGCCAGAACAGCGCTCCCGACGTAGGCTGCGAAAGACCGCTCAGAATGCGCAGCAGCGTGGACTTGCCACAGCCGGAAGCGCCCAGTAGCGCAATGATTTTCCCCGGCTCGATGAAAAAATCGGTAAGCCCCACCACCTGAATGCGCGTTCCATCCGGCTGGGGATACGACTTCTCAATCGCCCGGGCTTCGACAATGGGTTCCGTCGCCAAGAAAAACTCTCCGTAACTTCTATACACGATTCGCGCAGAGACCGAAAGCTGGATGTTAACGGCGTGTTAATGTTTTCCACGAACCGGCAACGGAGGCGTTCCGTTAGAATCTTCCTGATGGCCGCGCATTCAAAGATCCCGCAGGCAGAACTCGACCAGAAAAAACCCGACCAGAAGAAGCTCGCCTACTCTGACGACTACGTCGAGTATTGCCGCGAGACCGCCCGGCACATCAAAAGTCGGCACGATCTCGCCCTGCGAGGCCGGAATCTGCAAGCGGTCACGAGATTAATCCATGAACGCATCGTCGAGGTCGTCGGTCTCGCCGCGGACGATGATCTCGTCGACATCGGCTGCGGAGACGGCAGCACGCTGCTCGCAATGGCGGAGCGTTTGGGAACCCGCACTGCTCTTGGCTTGCTGGCCACCGAGGAAGAAGTGGCTGTGTTGCGGCGGTCTGGCCTCAACGTGAAGCAGGGGTTCACCGATCGGCTGCCGCTGAACGACGAGAGCGCCTCCGTGGTGGTGTGCAACAACGTGCTGCTCGTCGTGCCCAGAGAAAATATTCCCGCCAGCCTGCGCGAGATGCACCGGATCGCGAAACCGGGTGCGCGCATTTTTGTAGGAGAGATTCCTTTCGTCCCAAACCCACCGCCGGACCCGCGATTCGAGACCAGGCGTGAGACGCTCTCCTACCTCTACCGCACTCACGCCTTCCGTACATGGTTTGGAATGCTGCGCAGAATGGCCTATTGGACGCTCACCCGAGAGCCTCCCATCATTCGCGACGGCACTGCCATTTCGTTTTACGCACCGCCCGAGGAATTCATCGCCATGGCGGAAGCCGCCGACCTGCAACTCGTGCGCCACTGGCAGCACGACAATCCAAATACCCGCAACAATTATCTGTTCAGAAAAGGCTAGGCCGCGAAGTCTTCCAGCGGCGGAACCTCCACAGCTTGCGGCAGCCGGTCCGTCATTTCGGCGAGATGCGCAAGCTTGCCGGCCAATTCAGCCGTAAACTGCCCTGGAGCAAACCGCCACTTCCAGTTTCCCCCGTGCACGCTGGGCGTATTCATGCGGGCCTCGCTGCCCAGGCCCAGCACATCCTGCAGAGGGATCAGCGCAAACTCGGCCGCCGAAGTCTGTGCCGCCCGAATGAACGCCCAATGAATCCCATCGTCGCCGCGCCCGAAATAAGCTTCCGCGTTGCGGCGTTCGTGCTCGGCGGCCCCGGAGTGGAACCAGCCCACGGTCGTGTCATTGTCATGCGTGCCCGTATAGATGACCTTGCCGCCAGCGCGATGCGGCAAATACATGTGCGCACCCTCGTCGCCAAAGCCGAACTGCAACACCGCCATGCCCGGCATCTGCAGCCTCTCGCGCAGCGCGTGCACCTCCGGCGTAATGTAGCCCAGATCTTCCGCGAAGAATGGCAAGCCCCCAAGAGCCTCGCGCAGTTTGTGAAACAGGTCGTCTCGCGGACCATCCACCCAGCGCCCGTTGATCGCCGTCGGATCGCCCGCAGGAATCTCCCAGAACTGGTCGAATCCGCGGAAATGATCCAGCCGGATGTAATCGCAGTTGCGCGTCGCCCAACGCAAGCGCTGCACCCACCACTTGTAACCCTGCGCCTTCATCACATCCCAGCGGTAAAGCGGATTACCCCAGCGCTGTCCGTTCTTGCTGAAGAAATCAGGCGGCACACCGGAGACGACGTCAGGTTCCAGATTTTCATTCAGCCGGAATAGTTCGCGATGCATCCAAACGTCGGCGCTATCGTAGTTCACGAAAATCGCGACGTCGCCCACGATGCGGATCGAGCGTTCCGCGCAGTAGCACCGCAACGCTTGCCACTGTTCGTAGAAGGCAAACTGCAAGGCCCTGCGGATCTTCAAATCAACCGCCAGATCCTTTCGCGCCCGCGCCATCGCGCCCGGTTCACGCTGAGCCAGTTCCGCCGGCCATTCGTTCCAGCTCGCAAGCTTGCGCTGCGCCCGCAGCGCATCGAACAGGACGAACTCGTCCAGCCACCAGGCATCCTCCGAACAGAACCGCTCAAAGCGCTGCCGCGCGCCCTCTGAAGCCGAAGTAATAAAATTGCGCCCCGCCTCAAACAGCAGAGGCATCTTCCTCGCAAACACCTGATCGTACTCAACCGCACAGGAGTCCGACGAACTTGCGGAAACAAGCCCGGAAAGCTTGTCCGCATCGATCCAGCCGTGCTCCGCTAGCCTTTCCAGACTGATCAGCAGCGGATTGCCGGCGAACGCTGAAATGGACGAATAAGGAGAGTTCCCGTAACCCAGCGGCCCCAGCGGCAGAACCTGCCAGAGTCCCTGACGGGCCAAAGCGAGAGAATCGGCGAACTGATAAGCGGCCGGACCAAAATCACCGATGCCGCCGCTAGAAGGCAACGACGTGGGATGCAACAAAATACCTGCGGCGCGCGGAAAGGGCATGCAACCTGGTCTACCCTGGGAAACCCCCTCAATTGTGGCTACCTTCAGCAACTCTGTCCAGATTTCGGGAGTATCTCAGTTTCCAACTGTTTCCAAATAAGCTCGTGTGGGGACAGCCGCCTCGGCAGTCCCGCCGAGCGAAGCGTGGCGCTTCTTAGGCAACGCCGGCAAACTGAGACGCTGCCTAGATTCCTGAGTCGCTTTCCGGATGCGTCAGCGCCTTCAGTTCTTCCTGGTTGACCTTGATCTTGCCCGTCTTCTCCATCTGAACCCGGACATTGTTCACAAACAGCCCGAAAATTTCCTCCCGCTGGCTCTGTAGCAACTGCTCCGAAATCTGGTCGCGCTTGGCTGCGAAATCAGCGTCCGTGGGAGCCTGCACCTCGAGCAGTGAAATCACCACTCCGTTTGCTCCGCTGTCGATCGGCCCGCTGATGTCTCCGGGCTTCATACTGAACGCGACCGAGGCCGCGCCGCTCATCGAACCAATGTCGGGAACCTGACCGTCGGGCAAAACGAATTCGCTCGTCTTCATCGTCGCGCCCAGCTCTTTCGCTGCCTTCTTCAGATCATGCTCAGTCTTGGCGCGGTCCGAAAGTTCCTGGGTCTTCTGCGTCAACAGAGTGTTCGAGCGCTCATTCTTGAATTCCGTCTCCACGCGAGCGTGAATCTCCTCGAACGTGGGCGTCGACGGAGGCCTCACCGCCAGCAGTTGGAACACCGCGAAGCCCTGCGACGTCGAAGCCATCTCCGGCGCCGATTTTTCCCCCGCCGTGAACACGGCGTCCATGAACTGCGGCGTAGGACCCAATCCCGGCACCACATCCCGGCGGCCGAAAAAGTCTGAGGTGATCACGGAGAAGCCCTTCGCCGCTGCCGCCGCATCCAACCCTTGGGTCTTGGCCTGCTCCGTCAGATCTTCTGTCTGTTTCTGCCCAACGGCCTGTGCCTTCAGTTGCTTCAGGATGGGCTCGATCTCACCTTTCACTTCGTCGAGCGACTTCATGTGCGCAGACTGTTTGTCATCCACGCGAATAATGTGGAACCCGTAGCTGCTCTTCACCAGGTCGCTCGTCTGCCCCTTGGGCAGCGAAAACGCGGCCTTCTCAAACTCCGGAACCGTCCGCCCCTTCTCGATCCATCCCAGCGATCCACCTTGCTTGGCGCTGCCCGGATCTTCAGAATTCTTCGTGGCCAGGTCTTCGAATTTTGCTCCCGCCTTGAGTTGCTTCAGCAAATCCTCCGCGCGCTTCTGCGCCTCGGCCACGCCTTTCTGGTCCACTTTGCCGTCCGCTCCCGCAAGCGGCGTCTTGATCAGGATGTGGCTCACCTTGACCTGCTCGGCCACACGATACTGGTCGCGGTGCTGATTGTAATAAGCTTGCAACTCATCCTGCGTAACCGGCATGCTAGCCTGAATTTTCCCGGTGTCCACCACGACGTACTTGATCTTGCGCTTCTCGGGGATGGAATTCGCGTAACTCTTCTGGTGGCTGTTGTAAAACGCCTTGAGTTCCTCCGTCGTGGGATGAAGTCCTTTACTGATGTCGTCTTGCTTCAGGACGGCATATTCGAACTTCACCTTCGTATTCTGCTTGGTAAACTCCTGCCGGATCGCCGAATCGCTCACCGACGCACTGCCGGTTATCAGAGCCTGAACCTTGCCGATCAAAATTTCCTTGCGCACATTTTCTTCGAACATTGCAGGTGCAAGGTTGTGCTGCTGCAGCAATCCCTGATACTCCGCCTCGCCAATAAAAGTTCCGCCTGGAAAAAAGACCGAGGCATAATGGCCGTGCTGCAGTTCATCCTTCACTTCCTCCGGCGTGGCCTTCAATCCCAGGTGTTGCGCCTCGAGCAGCAGCGCCTCCCGCCCAATCAATTGATCGACCGCCCGCGGAGTATCCTGCTGGATCAGAAAAGGCACCAGCATCGACGCATTCTTGCCATATTGCTGCGCCTGCTGTTCCGCCATGTCCCGCGCCGTCGAGCGAACTTGCTCCACCGTAATATTCTCGCCATTCACTTTGGCGATAATGCCCTTGCCGGGCGCGCCCGTCAGATCGGTACCCAAACCGCCCGGGATCAGCGTGATCGCCATGGCCGCGCAAATGATCAGCAGCAGCCCACTGAGCACAATTTTTTTGATCGGTCCTTCAGTTTGCAGAAATCGAATCATTGTCTTATCACTCCGGAAAGATGCAGCAGAATCAATGATTATAAACTAATGCATGTGTGGGGAGAGCCGCCCTCGGCTGTCCGCCGGGCAAAGCCCGGCTCGCCGCGGACCACCTCGACGATACGCGTGAGCCCCACTGAACCGTTGCGACGACCCAACTCTTTTCCACAGCTATTTCCATCCCCAGTGTGACATCTGACCTTGCCGTCCACAGAACTACCCTGCTTAACTCAACAATGTAAGGCCTGGGTGTTGAGTCGTGCCTAGTGGCCTGTCGCGGAGCAACCATTACCAGACTCCGCATCTGTTGTTACGCTCACCGAAGCGAACCCTTGCTCGCTCAATAGCAGCATTCGGGCATCAACAGCATCGCCCTGCTGCATCC
>Ga0182024_10001751_pt1 | contig 55121 bp, 42 predicted proteins | sample P32metaG_FD_120480 | JGI IMG/M metagenome (GOLD analysis project Ga0182024, IMG submission 120480) | Permafrost microbial communities from Stordalen Mire, Sweden - P3-2 metaG (Illumina Assembly) | ecosystem: Environmental > Terrestrial > Soil > Wetlands > Permafrost | place: Sweden: Stordalen...
GGGCCCACCGTCGGCCCCCAAAACTCCAGCCCACAGAAAAAAGAATCCCAGGGAAACTGATTCAGGCGACCTTCAGCCTGCTCGCACTTACTTTTTCAGCACCATCATGAGTGCGTGCGCCACACATGCTAACGCTAGTTTCTGGTGGGAACGTAGCTGACGCGCCAGATCACCCGAGCGCCGTCGTCCGTTACCAGCAGCGAGCCGTCGGCTGCTACAGCCACTCCGACGGGTCTGCCCCAAGCAGTTCCAGCGCTCGTGAATCCGGTGACGAAGTCCTGATAGACGCCCGTGGCTCGCCCCTTCTCGATCGGGATGCGGATCACTTCGCGGCCCGCGCCCTGGGAGTGATTCCAGGATCCGTGCTCGGCCGCAAAGGCATCGCCCGAATAGTCCGGCGGAAACATCGTGCCGTCGTAAAAGGCCATGCCGAGCGAAGCGCTATGGGACTGAATCAGGACGTCGGGCACGATCACCTTGTCCTTCAATTCGGGGTGTTTGCCAGGATAGGCAGGGTCCTGATTGCCGCCGATATAGAACCATGGCCAGCCGTAGAATCCGCCACGCGCGACATGTGTCACATAATCGGGAACCAGGTTGTCGCCCAGGTTATCGCGTTCGTTGACGGAGGTCCACAACTCGCCCGTTTCCGGATTAATCGCCAGGCCTACGGGGTTTCGAATGCCCGACGCATAGATGCCGACGAACTTGCCTTCGGGTGTGTACTCGAGGATGTTGGCGCGGTGGAATTCGTCTTTGTCGTCGTTATCGTTGGACGCCGATCCCACTGCCAGAAACAGGCTCTTGCCGTCTTTGGAGAAGACAATGTCGCGGGTGGAGTGTCCGCCGTCGGAGGGAATGTCGGCGATCAGCTTTTCCGGGTCGCCGGTGGCCTTGAGATCGCCGTTCTTATAGGCGTATCGCACCAAAGTGCCGGTGTTGGTCACATAGACCCACTGTGGATTCGGTCCGGGCGGGTAAAAGTCAATACCGAAGGCCCGAGGGAGACTGGCATACACCGAAGATTCCATCGGCTTGCCGCCGGCGATGATGCCGCGGAAGATTCGAACCGTTCCGGCGCCTGTATCGGCCATGAAGATGTCGCCGTTCGGAGCCCTGCGCATTTGCCGGGGTGTGGTGAGGCCACTCGAGACGAAGATCTCGACCTGGAAGCCGGCCGGAGCATTCGGAATGGCGTTCTCAGGCCGCTTGCCGGGCTTGGCAAGAGCGGCTGCAAAGTGCATGTACATGCCTAGCCGCGGCAGAACCGCGGGAGGGTTAGGTTGGGGAAGATCCTGGGCGGTGATCTTACGGGCTAAACCGGGACTGAGAGAGGCAGTGGTGGCGAACGCCTTCGGCCCGGTCATGACGTTCATGCCGTCAGTCTTGGCCGCATATAGCCAGACGGCGGCGGCTAAGCCGATGCCTCCAGCGAGGGCGAGCCAGCGATAATGCCGCATGACGTCGATGTTACTAAAAACAGCGGCGGTGTTATTTCGGGACGACGTTCACTTGCACTCGAATTTCACTTTCGCCCGGCCGTTCAAACACTAATTGGTAATTGCCCAGGAAGCCCAGGGGCGCTTGCCAGTAGAAGACGCCGCCCTTCAGCGTGGAGCCCACCGGAAGCGGGACGATCCGGTCACCCACCAGCGAGTGGCCCTCGGCCGCGCCCAAGTGCAGCTCGAGGAGACCGACCTGTTCCATCTCGACGGTGTAGGAGCCATCCGCGCCGGAGCTGAGCGCTTCGGGTTCGCCGAGACCGCGGCGCATAGTTAGCGTGCTTGCGGGAACAACTTCGCCGGGCTCGCTCACCGCCGGCGCGTTCCCACCGCCCGTGTTCGACACCGTGAAGAAGCGGCTGCCCAGCCCGTCATTATGACCAGCGTTGTCATAGGCCACCCACGAAATTGTGTGTACGCCATTAGTGAGCTGGGTGGTGTCAATGTAGAAGTACCCGATTGCGCCATTGCTGTTGCATAATCCCGGAAAAAGCGTAGCGATATCGGCGCGGTACTGATTGTAAGTGGGGTGACCTTGCGGCACTCCATCGATGTACACGGTGATAGTGGATCCATCGGTAGAAATGCACTTGGGATTCTGCGTCAGCGCCCAGCCGAAATTCACGAATGCATTGCCCGAAGCAGTTGCGCCCTGGTCGGGCGTATCGAGGGTGCCGAATGGCTTGGTGGCGTCTTTGTTGTCTACCGCAATCGTGCGGGTGCCCAGATCGAAAGTGAGCCCGGCCTTATCGACCGCGATGGCATGCAGGTTGAAGGTCCCGTTGCCGCCAGGCAGGAAGTTGGTCAGCAGCATGTAACCCCAGCCGGCGCGATAATTCCACGGTGCGCTGGGATATTGCCCCTGCACGTCGGGGCGCGAATCGGCGATAAAAACCGCGTTACCGATGAACATCAGTCCATTGGATTGGGGCGTCTCGCCGGTTACCGGACTACGCCAGATTCCGACCGTCTCTACTTCGATATTATCCAGCGCCCAGCCGGTGACGGGAATGTTCCCCGCGAGGCCAGTGGAATTGGTGACAGGCGTGTCGAAACTCCCATATGGCACGGCTGGAGTGACGCTGGTGACGTTCACCTGAATCTGCTGGGGTGAGCCGGGCGAGCCTGCGGAGGTTACCGTTATGGTGCCGCCTGAGCCGGCGGTGGCGGTCACCTGAATGCTGCCGTTCCCGCTTCCCGACGCCGGAAAAATGGTGATATTCGGCGCGCTCGAGGACGCCGTCCAGGTCCCTGGGATTCCATTGAGAAAGTTCACGGACACGGTCTGCGTGCTGGTGATGAGCGTGGGGCTATATCCGAAATTGAGTTTCGGCCGGTTCACCGACAAGGTGCCTAGAATCGTGATAGTGGTGGTATCGCTGGTATTGGCGCCCGGAGATCCGCCACCAGATAGGGCGGCCCGGTTGACCTGTGGAGTGGAAGCGTTTACGGCCACGTTGACGGTCGCCGTTATAGGCGGATAACTGGCCGCGCTGTTGAGGACATCCGCGCGATTACAGGTGTTCGAGGCGCAGATCCAGCCGGTTCCCGTCATCGAAACCAGCGTCATACCGGACGGAATGGTGTCAGTTACGGTCACGGTTCCGTTGGTTGGCCCGGCGCTGGGACTGTTTGTGACTGTCAGGGTGTAGGTGGCGCCTTGCTGCCCTTGCGTGAAATTACCGGAATGGGTCTTGGTTATATTCAAAGATGGCGCGGTACCCGCCGCGATCAGCGTGGCGGGGTTGCTGGCACTAGCGCTAACCGATCCGCCACCCGAAACAGTGACTTGATTGGTTAGCGGCGAGGCTGCGGTCAACCCTACGTTCGCCGTGACGGTAATAGCGGGATAGCTGGATCCACCCCGCAGCGCATCAGTGCGAGTACAGGTGGCCGCCACGCAGGTCCAGCCTGTTCCGGCCATCGATACCAACGTGAGACCGGCAGGGAGCGTGTCAGCCACCGTTACAATTCCGCTGGTGGGACCTCCTTCGATGGAATTAGATACCGTGATCGTGTAGGTCACACTCTCCTGGCCTTGCTCGAAATTGCCGGAGTGCGTTTTGCTGATAGAGAGAATCGGTTGCGGGAGCGGAGCGATAATGTCCCACGCCGAGCGCCCCATCGTAGCGGCGCGCAATGTCCGGGAAGGCTCGTGGAGCTTCAGGGAGCTCACTACAGTACGCGGAAGCCCGTTTCCGAAAGGCGTCCAGGAGGTGCCGCCGTTGGTGGTGGCATACACGCCGATATCGGTGGCGAGGTAGAGCCAGTTCACAACATCCGGATCCACCACCAGATCGTCGGCCGGAACGTTGGGTAGATTGCCGCTGATGTCGGTCCAATTGGTGCCCGCATTGGTGGTCTTGAACACGTGGCGCTGGGTATCGGAGCCGAAGGTGAATCCCGACATCACGGCGTACGCAGTGGAAGGATTGGCCGGATCCACGACCACTTGCGACACGGCACGGTTCGGCAGGGTGCCGGTTATATTGGTCCAGATGGCCGCGGAGCCGGCGGTAGCGTTGGCGGTAGTCTGCACCTGGCCGTCGCTGGTGCCGGCGTAGACGCGGTTGGAATCGCTGGGAGCGACCATGATCGTGGATATCGTTGGATTGTCCGACCCGGTGGTGAGATCGCCGGATATGGGCGCCCACGAAGCGGCGCCGTTAGTGCTCTGGTAAATTCGATAGGTTCCAAAGTATAAGTTCTGCGGATTGGTGTAATCGAGCACCATGGGCGGGATAAACGCGACCCGGTCGGCAGCGTTGATTCCGGTCTGGGCCGCGGCGAATGAGGTGCCGCCATTGATCGATTTCGAGATTTGCACCGTGCCGGTTTCGCAGACGATATAAACATTGGTCGTTAGGTTAGGATCGATGGCCGTCCAGCCTCCATCGCACGTCTGAACCGTGTTCCAGGTTGGCGATCCGCTGTATTGCTGCACGCCTTGATCCTGCGATCCTCCGAATGCGATAGCCACGTTAGAGGGATTAATCGACAGGCCGGGATAGAATTGAGTGGTCGCCAGCGTGGAGCTAAGATTGGTCCAGTCTATGTTCTGGTTGGCGGCATCCTCGGTGCTCGATGGACCGCCGTCGCAGCCGACATAGAGCCCTACGCCCGAGGCCGAGAATCCGAAGGATCGGATATCGCCGAAGAGGTTGTTCACCGGCGCGTCCGCGCTAGCCGTTACCATCGCCCAGGTATGGCCTCCATCCATGGAACGGAACAGGTTCTGCTCTCCTACGAAGACGATACTAGGGTTAGTGGGATGAACCGTCAAAACCATCCCCTTGTTGCCCGCGGCCTGCACCGAGAAGGGGCTAGTGGCCGTAGGATTCCAGGTGGCGCCCCCATCCAGGCTGACAAAGATGGGGCTGGGAGTGAGGGGCGCGTAGGTGTTCATGCCCTCGATCGATACATAGAGTGTGGTCGGACTGGAAGGCGCCATCACAAGCTGCATTTCTCCGACGCTCGGGACTCCGGAGGTGGTAAGCGGGAGTTGGGTACTGCCCGAGCCATTTGCAGGAGTCCAGGATTGGCCTCCGTCAGTGGACTTGTAGATCCCCGCCTGGGACGTCCCAAAATAATCGCTGATGGCCGCGTAGGCTACGCTGCCGGTGGAACTGAAAGTGACCGATGTGGCGCCAGCCCCAGTTAAGACTTGCTCCCAGGTATTACCGCCGTCGGCGGAGCGGTAAATTCCAGCGTTGCTGGCGGGAAATTCCCACACCGCAGCGAGGACTACCAAGGGGCTGGCCGGATCCACAGCGATCTGATTAATGTGCGCACCGCCGCCAAAGTAGCTGCTGTTGCTGAACGGACCGGCAAACGGAGAGCCGATGTAGGTCCAGGTATTTCCACCATCGATGCTTTTTAGCAGTCCCTCACCGTACAGATAACTGTCCCCGGTGCCGGCGTAGACGGTGAGATGGTTGGTGGGATCGATCGTAATCGAAGCGATCGCCAGCGACGGCTGCGTATCGGTGAGGGGAAGCCAGTGCGCTCCGCCGTCGGTGGTCTTCCAAACTCCGCCTTCCGGCGCGCCCAGGTATGCGACACTGGCGTTGGTCGGATCGACCGCAATGGCGTTGGTCCAAGCCGCGGTCGTCAGGATGCCATTCTTGGTCGGATTCGGACCAATGAGGGTCCACGTACCGGTGGTCGCGGCGTCCATAATTGTTTCGGGCGTGCTTCGCTTGGCGCGCGCGGCCGAGCGCTCCGCAAGCTGGCGGTTAAGCTCGATTACAGCTCGCGCGCGGGCGTCCGAGGGAATGAACCCGCGCGGATAGGCTCTTTGACGAAAAAGCCATTCCCGGCGGGCGTTCATCATGTTCGGACCTTCGTTGAGGTCGTTATCATTGTCTTGACCAAGAGCGGTAAGGGCGCCCCCTAGTCCGCAGGCCAGCAGGATCAGGTTACGAATAAATCGGCGGGTCATCAGCACTCCGTTCATGGCATCTCAGGTAATCGAGATAGCTATTAGTTAGCGCGACGCCTTGGCTGTCGTCTTCGGTTGGATGTTGACGTGAACTGCCGCAGAGGTACCGTCCGGCCGTTCAAATCGAAGTTCGTATGAGCCCAGGAATCCAGGGCCGGCTCCCCAGTAAAAGACCCCATCCTTCAGCGTGGAGCCGACCGGCAAGTGGCTCTCTTGGCCGTTGATGATCTGATGGCCTCGAATTGCGCCGATTGCCAGTTCGATGCGGCCGAGCTCCGGCATCGTCACGGAGTAGGCGCCGTCCGGGCCGGCCTCCAGCCGCTCTGGTGCACTTCGCAGGTCGTAGCCCTGGCGTAAAGTAACCGCGGCAGGGGTGGTGGTCGCGGGCAGCGTGTTACCGGCATCAGCCGGAGCAGCCATACCGCCGGCGTTGAACACCGTGAAGAACCGGCTCCCCAGTCCATCGTTGTGGCCTATGTTGTCGTAGGCTACCCAGCTTAGGGTGTGAACGCCATTGGTGATCTGAGTGGTGTCGATATAGAAGAACCCAATCGCTCCGTTGCTATTGCAGCGGCCCGGAAAGAGAGAAGCGATGTCGGAGCGGAACTGATTGTAGGTCGGGTGTCCCGTCATTGCGACTCCGTCCAGGTAAACCGTAATGGTCGACCCGTCGGTCGGGATGCAGTTGGGATTTTGCGTTAACGCCCAGCCAAAGTTTACAAACGCGCTGCCCGATGCGGTGCCTCCCTGCGTGGGAGTGTCGATTGTGCCGAACGGCTTTGAGGCGTCCGTGTTGTCCACGCCGATGGTCTTCACTCCCAGATCGGTCGTTCGCCCGGAGCTGTTGGTGGCAATCGCGTGCAGAGTAAAAGTTCCGTTCGCGTTCGGCAGGAAATTCGTGAGCAGCATGTAGCCCCAGCCGGCCCGGGTATTGAGAGGGGAGGAGGGGTAAAGGCCCGCAACGTCGGTCCGCGCGCCATCCACGAAGGTAGCGGCGCCGACGTCAACCAGGCCGTTAGCTTGGGGCGTTTCACCAGACACGGGGTCCCGCCAGATCTCGACCGAGGTCGTTTCGATAGCGTCCAAAGCCCAACCCGTAACGGGAATCGCTCCGGCAATCCCGGTAGTGTTAGTCACGGGCGTGTCGAAGCTCCCAAAAGGCACCCCCACAGCCGAGGGATTAACCACATTCACCGAGACCAGCACGGTTTGAGGAGAATTGGTCGCCTGAGCCGAGCTCACGGTGATGGTGGCGTTCTGCGTGGAAGGACTGGGGAAGGTGCTGCTCTGGACCGTTACGGTAATTGTTGCGCTGCCGGTTCCCGACGTCGGGCTCGCGATTACGAAGGGCTGATTTGAACTCGCCGTCCAATTTACACCGGCGGGCGTCGTGAGGTGGACCACCTGAGGGGATGTGACCGTACTGCCATTATTGGTGGCGCCGAAGAAAAGGTTGCTGCGGTCGAGTGCCAAGCCGGGGAGACTTCCGCCGCCGTGGACGATATAGATCGGCCAGCGCGCGTAAGTCTCGTTCATGACGGTGGTCCCGTTCATGACGCGCGCGTAAATATAGTAGATTCCGTCGGGCAGCGCCGTGGTATTCCAGGCATACGAGCCGCTGGTGGGATTGAGGCCGGAAACGATCCGCGTCCCTGAGAAACCGCTTCCAGTGCTGTCATAATCGAGCTCCAGCGTGGGCGTCGCCGTGCCGGCGTTGGTGTAGTTCCACTGAACCGTGTAGGAAGTGTCGGCCTGTTCGAAAGCGGTCAGCTTGATGTCTTCGATATAAAAGTTCACGGCCGTGTTGAACTCGTCGGGCTTGACGCGAAACCCATCCAGCACTCCAGTCCAGCCGGAAGTGGCCGGGCTGCCGCCGCCAAAACTGGGTGGACTGCCGCCCCAGGCCAGCGGGACGGTCTTCATGTCGGCGATAACGGTCTGGATCACGTTTGCCGTACCCAAATCACGCAGGATGATATCGGTAGAAACGTTCTCGATGGTCTGTCCAAACACCCGCCAGACCACCCGGCCGACGGACCCATTGTTGAGATCGCGAGCGTGCACGATTCCCCATTTGAGGGTCAGGATGCGGTAGCGGCTGGTGTCAATATGGGTGGTCGCCCCGCGCGCTGTCCAGAACAAAGGATAGATTTCAGGATCGTTGAAGGTACCGGACGTGGTTCCCGAGTAGACCCGCACACTGCCAAGATTGTTGCCCGCTTCGTCCTGGGCCGTGATGTTGTTGATGCCTGTTCCCGAGACATTCAAAGTCCAATCGATATCGCTGATCGCGTTCATGTCCCAGGGATTGCCTAATTGCGTGGTGGCGAAGTCGTCGGAGCTTCCTTCCGGGCTCGGCGACGTGAAAGTAACAGTAGGGATGTCATTCACGATCCAGGCGCCCGTCGAATAAGTGGGAGCGCTGGAGCTGCCGGTCGGACGGATCGCGACATAATAGGTGCCGGCCGGAAGCGCGCCGACGAAGAACTTGACCTGGTTGGGTGTGCCGCTGTCGCCGGTAGTGTCGATCGCGATCTGACTTTCGTTGCCGTTGCCCCAAATCTTGTCGTTGTCGAGGAAGATATCCACGCCGCCGCTGCCGGTCCAGGTAATGGTGCTGTAGAGCGTGGGGTCGTCGATCGTTAACCGCGCCCAGTCAACTTGGATGTTGATGTTGGGCATAAAGACGGGATCGACACGCAGCGATTCGACCGGATTGCTGGCGGCCCAAAGCGGACCGGCGGCAGAACCCAGCGTCGGCAGGTCCACTGAATACACGAACCAACCGGGATAAACCGGGAATACATTGGATGTGGTCTGAGTGCCATACAAGTTCCAGATCAGATTGGCGCATTGAGCCGAATTAACGTCGGCGCACTGATCTGCATTGGCTACCAGGCCTGTCCCCGATAAATTCATGCGGATGACAAAGCGCCGGTATTTGGTGGAATCAATCGGAAAAACGGTGCCCACTTTGCCGATCTGGACCGATGTAGCTGAGTTAGGGTCGAGCAACCAGAAATTCGGCGGAGTGGAAGTGTTGCCTGTGGCCGAGAAAATTCCGTTGGCAAACGAAAAACTGCTCAAGTTCGACAGGGGCTGATCGACGCCGAAGGTGTACCAGCCCAGATCGGTCATCTGGCTCATATCCCAGGGGTCCTGGAAGGCCTGAGTCGCAAATTCGTCGGCCGCCCTGAAGGTTGCGTTGCTGGCGGGCGCTGTTACGGTAATCTGCGCCGGCGCTATACCGGCAAAGGCCAGGATTAACCCCGCTAATAAATTGATTCCAGGACGGATAGAGATATTGCGGAACTTGAACATGGGATACTCACTGGGGCTATCGACAGCTCGAATGGCCGTCAAGAGATCGACACGGCGGGCTTAAGCAGCTTATCTAACTAATTTGAGGAGAAAGCCGCTGCCCTTTACTAAGGTTTTCCAGATCCGGCTCTCTAAAATGCCGGCAACTTGGCCTGTTAAGCGCTCCAAACGTTGTTCCACGCTTCGCATCCGGGACTCCAAGCGGCCCAGTTGCAGGCCGAAATTCCGCTCTGGTTCGGGCGGGCGGGCGGGGCCGGGGGGCGCGCTGGGAAGCGTCCGCTGGCGTAGTAATTCGGAAAGCTTTTCAACGGCTAAGCTGAGCTGTCCGTGGAGCTGCTCCTGGGCGGCGATGGCGCCGGCGATATCTTGCCGGAGACCGCCCACTTCGGCTTCGAGCTTGTGGATTCGCAGCTCCAGGTCAGAAGCTTCGGCGAGCGTCTCTTGCGGCTGGCTCTGTGCGCCGGCATTCATAGCGACTCATCCAGAATACTGTGTTTTGTGCGTTAATGGCGATTGTGAGCAATGCGATCCCGGGGTTGCGCGAGAAGATCGCCTCCAATCAACAGCTAACCTCCAAGATCGAAGCGCAGTTACAGGAGCTGGAGGGCGAATCGAGTGGCCGCCGGCTCCTGAGCTCGGGAGCGAGGACGATCCCTGGACGGTTGGGCGCCAGGCCCGTTCTTGAGCCGAACTCGTTCGTCCTGGAGCGCAATCTGCTGGACGTCCTATCCCGCCAGGTGGACGATTCCTCGCTGGCGCATTACCCTCCGCTGGCCATGAAAATCGCGGCTCGGATGCGTCTGAAGGAATTGAAACTCAGCCGGCCGGCGAATGACGAACTTCGACAGAAGGGCGCCCTTTTCAGGCTTTTTAAGGTACATCTCGATGAATCCCGCCAGCCTGGGGGCGTTGGCGCTTTACGAGTTGTCCGCGCCTGGCAAGGGGCGCTGGTTTCGATTGCCGCCCAAGCTTTTCGATCGAAGGAGATTCCAAGCGATTTCGACGAGCCGACCTATCTCCTTCTGCATCCGGACATTGCCGAACGAGTGGCGGCCGGCGACTTTAGCAGCGGCTATGAGCATTGGGTTCGATTTGGCCAACGGGAAGGGCGATTGGCTCGGTTTCGGAGATCCGGAGCCGCGGCTGTTCCCAAAGAGCGGGATATTCCATCGGATTTTGACGAAGATGCTTATCTTTTTCTTAATCCGGATGTGTCCTGGATGATCGCCAAGGGCGTGGTCGGGTCCGGGTACGATCACTACGCGGCATTTGGGCAGAAAGAAGGCCGAGGCGGTGGCCCGTGGGAGCCGGTCCCGGATCGCTCCGAGTTCTTACCGGTCATGGAAGCCAGGCAAAGCGGTGTGAATGTCTACGGATTTTTCGACACCGTGAGCGGCCTCGGCTCGGTGGCGCGGAGCTTCGGGCAGGCGCTTGACACCACCGGCGTCCCGTTCCTGAAAATATCCATCCCCAGTTGGGCGAAGCAGGTTTCCGTGCGCTCGTTGCCGAAGTTTGAGCCTTACCGCGCGAATCTTATCCTACAGAACCCGGACATGCTCGCACTGTTTTTTCGAGCCTACGGCACGGATCTGCTGAAGGGTTGCTATAACATCGGATATTGGCTGTGGGAACTGGCGTCGGCACGCTCGGACTGGCAGCATCTTTACCGCTATGTAGACGAGATCTGGGTAGCCAGCGAATTTTGCCGCCAAACGTTTCAGTCGACCACGAAGCTGCCGGTCATACGGATTCCCCTGGTGGTGGACGGCATCGAGAAGAAAGCCATTTATCCGCGCGAACGCTTCGGCCTGCCGCGCGATACGTTTGTCTTTGGCTACATCTTCGACATGGCAAGTTACTTTGAGCGCAAGAATCCGCTCAGCCTGATCGAGGCGTTTAAACGCGAGTTCGGTAATTCGCGCGACGTCTTGCTGTATTTGAAGTTTTTCAATGCGGACCGCGACGAAAACAATAATCGCGCTTTGGAGGAGGCCATCGCCGGCGCTTCCAACATTCGCAGCTACGGCGGGATCATGGATGACAACGAAATTGCCTCGCTGCAGAACGCCATGGACTGCCTGGTCTCTCCGCATCGCAGTGAAGGCTTCGGATACAACCTGGCGGAGGCCATGTATCTAGGCAAGCCGGTGATCGCAACCAGGTATTCCTCCAACCTCGATTTCATGCGCGACGATAACAGCTATCTGATCGATTGCGACCTGGTTCCGATCCCGCTGAGCCAGGGCCCGTATCTGCGGGGGCATGTATGGGCCGAACCGTCGGTGGATCATCTGGCTCATTTGATGCGGACGGTCTTCGAAGATTCCGAGGGGCGCGCCGAGAAAGGACGCAAGGCCGCAGAGGAGATTCGCGCCAACTATAACGCCAGCGTGGTAGGACGGAAGATTGCAGAGCGGATCGAGGAAATTGGCTTGGGGAAAACCCGATTATCGGCGGCGATCTTCAAAAACCACGATGGGCCGAGCCAGGCCAAGCTGTTCCGCCCCGAAACGCCCCCGGCGGTGGCAGAAGAGATCCGCAAGTGGCCTTCGCGGCCGGTGATCAGCGTGATTACGCCCGTGTACAACGTGGAGGGAAGCTACTTGCGGTATTGCATCGAATCCGTGCGGTCGCAATATTACCCGTTTTGGGAACTATGCTTATGCGACGACGGCTCGACTTCGGCTGACACTATCGATGTACTGGAGAGCTACCGCGGAGTGGATGCGCGTATCAAAATCGTCCGGAACGAAAGCAATGCGGGGATCGCGGCCGCATCCAACCGCGCCGCGGAGATTTCGACGGGCGATTATCTGGCGATGCTGGATAACGACGACGAATTGACGCCGGAAGCGTTGTACGAGGCGGTCAAGGCGATCCAGGCCAATCCAAATATCGATCTGCTGTACACCGACGAAGATAAGCTCACCGAACGGGGCGTGGCGGAGGAACATTATTGCAAGCCGGATTGGTCTCCCGAGCATTTGATGTCGGTGATGTACATGCTGCATCTGCTCGTGATCCGCAAGGATCTGTTCTACAATGCCGGCGGATTTCGCACGGAGTTCGATGGCGCGCAGGACTACGACTTGGCGCTGCGGGCGTCGGCGCGCGCGCAGGCAATCCAGCACGTGCCGAAGATCCTGTATCACTGGCGCTACGTTCGCGGATCGGCCTCGGAAACGGTGTATGCCAAGCCGCATGCGCTCGGGAACGGCCGGCGAGCGCTCGAGGATTACGTCCGCGACAATCGCATGGATGCCTGGGTGGAGGAGGGCTTGGTCCCGGGGCTGTTCCGCGTCCGGCATCGGATTCATGGAAATCCGCTGGTTTCGCTGTGCATTGTATCGAGGGAACAGAGCGCTGCAGTAGAGGGCCGAGGCGAAATCAATTTTCTCGAGAATTTCGTTCGCAGCATTGCCGAGAAAACCGAATACCCGAACTACGAGATCGTGATCGCGAATGAATCCGCGAATGAGCCTTTCAACTTTTCAAAGCGAGCGAATTCCGCCTTCCGGCAAGCGCGGGGCAAGCATATCGTGTTGCTGCACGATGACATGGAAGTCCTCTCGCCCGGATGGCTGGAAGCGCTGGTGGAGTTTAGCAGCCAGGAAGCGGTGGGCGCGGTGGGAGGCAGGTTGTTGTTTCCGGACGACCGCATCCAGCATGCCGGCATCATTCTGGGCGTGAATGAAGGTGCCGCTTATGCGTTTCATGGCCTTCCGGCCGGCTCGATCGGCTATAACGCCTACACGCACATAATCCGAAATTATTCCGCCGTTACCTCGGCGTGTCTGGCCACGCGCATGGATGTGATCGACGCCATCGGCGGATTTAACGAACAGCTTCCGGCCGAATACAACGACGTCGATTTTTGCCTATCGGCAATCGAGCGCGGATATCGCGTGGTGTACACGCCCTATGCCGAGCTGTATCATTTCGAAGCTGCGTCGATCCAACAGGGAACCAAGAATCCGGGCGACTTCGGGATATTTCAAAAGCGGTGGCGGCAATATATCGAGCGGGATCCCTATTACAATCCGAACTTGACGCGAACGGACGTGGATTTCACGATTGATCCCCGCGCTTCGGGCTGGCCCAGGGAAGTCCCGAGAGTGACTTCGATGGCGAATAAGGCGGGAGGATAAGAGCCGCTTGAACTCGCCTTCCAAATTGCATGAGAAGATCGCGGCCAACCAGGAGCTTGCCGACCAATTGGAGAAGCAGTTGAGCGCCCTGGCACCCAGAAGCGATGTGCGTCCGCCGGGAATTGGTAGACCGCGTCGGCGGCCCAAAGCATCAAGTACCGTCTTGACGGCGGCTGCGACGGGGCCCGTCGAACAGCCCCGGTCATTCCAGAGCATTCGCGACTGGTATCGTTCTTTGGTTGCAGGGGGCCGAGGAAAATCGGCCTCGAGACGGGACATTCCGGCGGATTTTGACGAGGAGTCCTATCTATTTCTGAATCCCGATGTTGCCTCGGCAGTAGAGCAAGGCCGGTGGTCCTCAGGCTACAGCCACTGGATCGCGGTTGGGAGGACGGAAGGTCGTGGAGGCGGTTCCCGGGAGCCGATCCCGGAGCGAGGCGACTTCCTGGAACTGATGGAATCCAGGCCGTTCGGCGTTAATCTTTACGGTTTTCTTTCCACGGTGAGCGGGGTGGGCGCGTCTACTCGAAGCTTCGCTCAGGCCTTGGAGGCGGCGGGCATTCCCTTTCACGCGATTTCGATTCCCAGTTGGGAAGAGAAAGGCGCCAACCGATCGCTGCCCAAATTTGAACCTTATCGGGTCAACTTACTGGTGCAGAATCCGGACATGCTGCCGCGATTCGTCGACGCATATGGCTCGGATCTGCTGAAGGGCTGCTACAACATCGGCTATTGGGCCTGGGAGCTCCCTTCGCCGCGCTCGGATTGGCATCATCTGTACCGCTACGTGGATGAGATCTGGGTGGGATGCGAATTCGTCCGCCACTCGTTTCAGGCTTTGACCAACCTGCCCGTAACCCGCATGGCTCTGGTGGTGGACGGCATCGAGAAGAAAGCCATTTATCCGCGCGAGCACTTTGGATTCCCGCGCGATGTATTCGTTTTCGGCTACATCTTCGACGTGGCGAGTTTTTTCGAGCGCAAGAATCCGCTGTGCCTGGTTGAGGCGTTCAAGCGTGAGTTCGGCAATTCGCGGGACGTGCTGCTGTATCTTAAATATTTCAATGCCGAACACGACCAGAACAATGTCCGGGCATTGGAGGAAGCCATCGCAGGCGCGCCGAACATCCGCACCTATGGCGGAATCATGGACGACCAGGAGATCGTCTCGCTGCAAAATTCGATCGATTGCCTGGTGTCTCCGCATCGCGGCGAAGGCTTCGGCTACAACATGGCCGAGGCGATGTATCTGGGCAAGCCTGTGATCGGGACGCGCTACTCGTCGAATCTCGATTTCATGCGAGAGGACAATAGCTATTTGATCGATTGCAGCCTGATTCCTATTCCGCTGACCATGGGTCCGTACATGCGCGGGCATCTCTGGGCGGATCCCTCGGTCCCACATTTGCGTCGCCTGATGCGAGAAGTTTTCGAAGATACCGCGGGACGCGGGCAAAAGGGGCGGCGCGCCACGGAGGAGATCCGGAAGAACTACAGCGCCGCGGCTGCGGGCAAAAAGATTGCCGACAGGTTGGAGGAGATCGGCCTGCGAAGCGAGCGACTGCCGCGCTCCATCTTCCAAGTTCACGGGGCGGGCGGGCTGCCCAGACTATTGCATCCGAAAACTCCCGCGCCGATTGCGGCTGAGATTCGGGGGTGGGAGACGAAGCCGGTCATCAGCGTGATCACGCCGGTATACAACGTGAAAGGCGATTTTCTGCGCAAATGCATCGAGTCTGTTCGCTCGCAATACTATCCGTTCTGGGAGTTGTGCCTGTGCGATGACGGGTCAACGTTGCCTGAAACGCTGGAGACATTAGAGAGCTATCGAGGAACCGATCCACGCATCAAAATCGTGCGGCTGGAGCGGAATCAGGGGATCGCTTCCGCATCCAACCGGGCGGCGGAGTTTTCGACCGGCGACTACCTGGCAATGCTGGACAACGACGACGAACTCGCGCCCGAAGCGCTGTACGAAGTAGCGAAAGCGATTCAGGCCCACCCGGATATCGACCTGCTTTACACCGATGAGGACAAGATCGAAGAGGATGGCCAACCGGGGGATGATTTTTATAAGCCTGATTGGTCGCCCGAACATCTGCTGTCGGTCATGTACATGCTGCATCTGCTGGTGGCGCGGAAAGATCTATTTTTCTCGATCGGTGGATTTCGTCCGGAATACAGCGGCGCGCAGGATTACGATCTGGCATTGCGTCTCTCAACCGAGGCCGAATCGATTCATCACGTGCCGAAGATTCTATACCACTGGCGAAAAGCGCAGGGCTCGGCCGCGGGTCTGGTTTACGCCAAACCGGAAGCCTTGGATGCCGGACGGCGCGCTCTGGAAGATTACGTCTGGCGGAATGGAATCGACGCCACTGTCGAATACGGGCTGATCGAGGGACTTTTCCGGGTGCGCCACCGGATCCGCGACAATCCGCTGGCTTCGCTCTGCATTATGGCGAGCAATAATCGGGCGAGCGTGCCGGGACGCGGGAACATCGACCTGCTGGAGAATTTTGTCAAAAGCATCGCGGAGAAAACCGATTACCCCAATTATGAGATTGTAGTGGTGGACGACGGGAATCTATCGGAATCCACGCGCCGGGCGCTGGCGGACATTCCGTACCGGCTAGAGAGCTTCACGCTTCCTAATAAGCCCTTCAATTTTTCGAAGAAAGCGAATTTCGCCTTCCGGCAGGCGCGCGGCCGGCACATCGTGCTGCTGAATGACGACATGGAAGTGATCTCGCCCGAGTGGCTGAGCGCGATGATCGAATTTACGCAGCAGGAAGAGATCGGCGTGGTGGGAGCCAAGCTCCTGTTTCCCGACGATCGCATCCAACATGCCGGACTGGTGTTGGGCGTGAATAACGGAGCGGCACACGCATTCCACGAGTATCCGGCCGGCTCGATTGGCTACAACGCCTACACCCACTTGATCCGGAATTATTCCGCGGTCTCGGGGGCCTGCATGGCTACACGTCTGGATGTAATCGAAAAGGCCGGGGGATTCGACGAGCAGTTCGCGACCGACTTTAACGACATCGATTTTTGTCTGCGCGTGATCCAGAAAGGATACCGCATCGTGTACACACCCTACGCCGAGCTGTACCATTTCGAGGGCACGTCGATCAAGCGCAAGACTCAAAATCCGGACGAGGTAGCCCTCTTCACCAGCCGTTGGGCAAAGGAGATCCGCAACGATCCCTATTACAATCCCAATCTGACGCGGGTGGGAGTGGATTTTTCCGTGGATGCGAGGCTCGGGAGCAGGACGGCCCGTTACGCGGCATCAGGAGTTGCTGGCCGGTAAACGAACCTTTAAAGCTAAAATGACAGAGGGGCCTATTGGTGAAACATATTTTAAGAAGTTTCTGGTGTCTAAGCCTGCTGGGAGTTTGCGCTTCGGCAGCCGATCAGACGTGGACCGGTCAAATCAGCGATAGCATGTGCGGTGACAGCCACGCTCAGATGATTACCGCCAAAAATAAGAATCTGCGCACAAGCAGCGGAGCACCCGATCACGATTGTACGCTGGCTTGCGTCAAAGAATCCGGTAAATATGTTTTCGTAATGAACGGGAAGGTTTACAAAATAGCGAACCAGAAATTGGCCGCGTTGCAAACGCATGCCGGGGAAACTGTACAGTTGACCGGTAACCTTCAAGGCGACACCATCAAAGTATCCAAAATCGCACCGCCCCCGGCAAAGCCGTGAGGCTGGGATGCGACGCTCGCGGTAACTAGTCGTGGGGCACGCGCCTATGCGTGCCGCCTCGGCTCTCAAGCCGACGCTTGTTTTAGTCGCGAGGTGTCGCGATGAGTCGCGACACAGCACGCATGAGACGAGTGCGTGCGCCACACCTGCTAAACGCTCCACCCACCCCGTTGCATAGCGGCGCGATTCGATATATATTTCTTACCTACGAAGGAGCACTCCGTGGAAATGAGATTTAGAACGACCCTTGTTGTTCTGGCGATAGGACTGATTGCGATTATGCAGCTCTTCGGTCAAACGTTCGGCGAAATTACGGGGCTGGTGACGGATCCCAGCGGCGGAATAGTCGCCAACGCTTTGGTGACGGTCACGAATCCGCAAACCAATTTCACTCGCACAGCGAACACGAACACTTCGGGCCTGTACACTTTCCCTAACCTTCTGCCCGGCCTCTACAGTGTCAAAGTTGAAATACAAGGGTTTCAGTCGGAGATCCGCAACAATGTTGAATTGCAGGTGCAGCAAGTAGCGCGCCTCGATTTCCAGCTCCAAGTCGGCTCAGTAAGCCAGGCTGTAGAGGTGACCGGCGGGGCTCCTCTTCTCGATACCGAGAGCGCCTCGGTCGGCACGGTCATTGAAAATCAGCGTATCGTCGATCTGCCGCTCAATGGCCGCAACTTCCTGCAACTGGTGGCGCTCAGCCCGAATGTGAGCGCGAGTTTCGCCAACGGCGGGCAATCGAGTGCGCGGCTGGGTGGCGACCGCAGTTCGCAGCAACTCTCGGTCTCCGGGAACCGCCGCGAGTGGAATTATTTCACTCTCGATGGCATGGATAATACCGACGTGGATTTTAACACTTACCTCTTCCTGCCCTCGATCGATGCTCTCCAAGAATTCAAGGTGCAGACCGGTGTCTATTCAGCCGAGTTTGGCCGTGAAATCGGTCAGATCAATGTGTCCACCAAAAGCGGGACCAACGAGTATCACGGCACCCTGTGGGAGTTCATTCGCAATAACGACATAGACGCGCTGCCTTTCGGCTTCACATCCAAGGTCCCCACCAACTCACCGCTCAAATGGAATCAGTTCGGCTTCACGCTGGGCGGTCCGGTTCAGATTCCCAAGCTGTTCAATGGCAAGAATCGGCTATTCTTCATGGCCAATTATGAGGGTTTCCGCGAGCGCAATCAGACCCAGACCGTGTACAGCGAGGCTCCCGTCGCCATGCGGACCGGCGACTTCTCCCAGATACTTCCAAAAACAGTGATTACCGACCCGATGAACGGCAACCTGCCCTTCCCGAACAACCAGATTCCCGCCACGCGGCTGGATCCGATTTCGGTTGGGCTGCTCACGTATTTTCCGCCTCCCAACCAACCCGGTTCGAGTCTGATCAATAACTATCTGGCGCTGGACAACAACATTACGAACAAGGATCAGTTCACGATTCGCGTCGACTTCGTAGAAAATGAAAAATCCACGTGGTACGGCCGTTATAGCTGGGATAGCGAGTATATCCTCAATCCGGCGCTCTATCTGAACGGCCTGATCACCAATACAACGGCCGAGCAGGCGCTGCTCGATAACACGCGCATTTTCCGGCCAACCCTGGTCAACGAATTCCGTTTCGGGTACAACCACTTTTTCAACGACATTGGCGGCCAGTTAGCGAACGTTTCGGACCCCATAAAGCAGCTCGGTATTCCTCTGCCTGATCCTTCACCGGTCGCGTGGGGCACCCCCGCAGTCGGTATCCTCGGGTACAGCGGCTTTGGCGACAATTCGAATTCGCCGTATGTCAACTACAACTACACCTTCCAATGGACTGATAACGTTTCGTGGACACACGGCACGCATTCGGTGAAGTTCGGCGCCGACATACGTCGCGATCGTTTCAACCAGGTCGGCAACCAGTTTCCGCGAGGCAGTCCCAGCTTCCAGAATCAGGCGACGGGCTACGGAATGTCCGATTACATGCTCGGTGACATATACACGATCAATGAGGCAGCCGGTTTAGCGAATCTTCAGCTTCGCGCCACGAGCCAGGCTTATTACGTCACCGATACCTGGAAGGTTCGCCCAAACTTCACGCTGGACGTTGGCCTGCGCTACGAATATGTTCCACCATGGACCGATAGAGGAACCAGTGAAATCAATGCCTATATCCCGCTCAATACACCAACTCCCGATGTCACTAACCCCAGTCTCCAGCCAGTTTTGGTGCGTGAAGGCAGCGGCGATTTCTACCAAGGCATGCCGATCCGCTTCAATCCCAACATTCCGGTCGCGCGCGATGGCCGGTTGGGGAACCGGCTGATCGAGGCAAATTATACGAATTTCGCGCCACGCCTGGGCATGGCCTGGAGTCCGACCTCCAAATGGACAGTACGGCTCGGCGCGGGTATATTCTACGCGCAGGATATTGGCAACGCGGTGTTCGACATGGGCCGGAATTTCGTTGGCCGCTTCCAGGTCACGGAAGCCAATCACAATCTGACTTGGGAAAATCCACTGGCCGCCAATGGGAGCAATCCGTGCGGCGTCAGCGCTCCGCTGATTTGCGTCTCGCAACCGCTGGTCCTGGTTTATCAATACAACGCCAAAACGCCTTATATCGAACAGTACGAAATGAACATCCAACGGCAACTGGACCGTTACACATCCCTTGAAGTTGGCTATCTGGGAAGCTCAGGGCGGCAGCTCGAGCGATTCGCCTACCTCGCCAACCAGCCGCTTCCCGGCATTACGCCGGTGGCGCAACGCTGGCCGTTTCCGGAATACGGCTTGCTCCAGGGCGTTGTGAACGGCGAAAACTCGGGCTATAATTCGCTTGCAGTAAAGCTCACCCGGCGCTACGCTAATGGCCTGACAATATTGTCCGGCTACACTTTTTCTAAATCCATAGACGATTCCAGCGGCATCCGGACGCTGGGGTCAGACCCGCTCTTTCCGCAGAACAGCTACTGTCTATCGTGCGACCGCGGCTTGTCAATCTTCGATCAGCGTCATCGTTTCGTGACGTCGATAGTCTACGACTTGCCGTTCGGGACCGGCCGCAGGTTCCTTAACCATGGGTTCGCCAGCAAAGTGATCGGCGGTTGGGAACTGAACTCGATCATCACGGTGGGAAGCGGCTTCCCGCTGACGGTAACTCCTGGAACAGACCGTTCACAGACCACCACCGGGTATGACCGCACCAACGCGACCGGCATCAGTCCCGTGCTCAGCAATCCGAACACGGGCGAATGGTTCAACATCGATGCGTTCTCATTGCAGCCGCTCGGCACGTACGGCAATGCTGGGCGCGACGCGATAATCGGCCCTGGAATCTTCGATTGGGATTTCTCCACCCTGAAGAACTTCTATTTCACCGAGAAAAGGTTCTTGCAATTCCGATTCGAGGCGTTCAATGTCCTGAATCATCCGAACTTTGGGGACCCGAATCTGACGTTGGAAAACAATACGGTCGGCGCCAATGGCCAACCAATTCCTGGAACCGGCAGCTTCGGGACAATTACCAGTACGCGGACGGGGATCGATATGCGAGAGTTGCAGTTCAGCCTGAAGGTGATCTTCTAATTTTCCGAGCGGCCGACTTTCCGCTACTTCGTTTTGACTGCAAAACCCGGCTCGAACCAGGGCCCTTTTTGGGGAACGTCCTGACCGACGACCTCGTGTTCGGTCAGCAGCCAGCCCCACAAATTGCCATTCGGGGCTTTCTCGCTGTCGATCTGAATGTATAGCTTGCCGGTCTTAAGCGCGGTGACCTGAGCGCTGTCGAGCTTGAACGTAGCGGTCACCTTGCCCTCGACGGCGGCTGGAACGGTGAACTCAAGAATCGGCTTTCCTAGAATTCCGGGGGCCATGCTCAGGCATACGTGGGCCTTCGTTGCGGCACTGGCGAGCCCGGTAAAGGCGCCATTCAACAACATCTTGTCCCCGTCGATGGTGACGACGGCGCTGCCCTTGCCGCTGAAATTCGCATGCATCGCGTCGTTGTGCGGCATGGGCGACAGATAGGCCTGATATTTCTCAGTGGCCGCAAAAATTTCGGCGCCGAAGCCGAAGCAGATCAGTGCGACCGTGGCAGCGGCCGCGGGAACGGAACTCATTAATTCGCGTGACATCGATCACTCCTGCGTTGATTTATTCTGTGGGCGCCTTCGGCAAAGCGAACACGTACACACCATGGCCTAACGTGGGGCGATTGATTTCGCCACCTAGCATAACCGTAGGCTTTTGTTCCGGGCTGCCGCCGTTGTAACCGGTCGGCACTGCGACGAACTGCTCACCACCGACGCTGTAGGTGACCGGATAGCCTTGCGCAGTGGTAGGCAGCCGCGTCTCCCAGAGCGTCTTTCCGGTCTTGATGTTGAATGCGCGAAAGACGCGGTTGAAATCGCCGACAAACCCAACTCCACCGGCGGTGGACATCACGCCGGTAAGAAACGGCGATCGCTGCTGGAAGGTCCACACCGGTCGCATGGTCTTCGTTTCGTAGGCGGAAACCCTGCCCAGATTCCCATCGGTACCCGGCATTTCGTAGAACAACTGACCGCCAGGGCCGTACATCACGCAGGTCTGGCTCAAGGGGATCACGAGGAGATCGTCGGCCGGGTAGTAGCTGGTGGCAGGCCAGTTGTGCCCACCCTCCGGACTAGGGCACGAAGCCAGCCAGTCGGTTGGCTTTTGCTCGAGAATATCGCTGCGATACGTGGTCCGGCCGGTTTTCATGTCGATGGACGCCCAGACGTTCTGAAAAACTGTCTCCTTCACGTCCAGAAATTTGCCATTGGTCCGGTCGAGTTTCCAGAGCAGCCCCGATTTGCCCACGGTCATGACCGTCTTCTGCGGTCCATGGTCGATGAGCACGCGCTCGAACACTTCATCGAGATCCAGCGACTCGCCGGGCGCGTTTTGAAAATACCACTTCATCTTTCCGGTGTCAGGATCGATCGCCAGCGTCGAGTTCGAGAACAGCGCATCGGCGTTGGTACCGCGCTGATCGCGACGCGAGGGCTTGGCCTGGCCGGTCCCCCAGAAAGTGAGGTTCATCTCCGGATCGTACGTTCCGGCTATCCACGCATCGGCGCCGGCGCGCTTGTTATCCGGCAGATCGCCCCAGGTATCGCCGCCAGGCGTGCCGGTCGCGGCGATGGTGTAAAACTTCCAGAGCTGCTTGCCAGTGTTCGGATCGTATCCGGCGATGTAACAATAGTCGCGGTCCGATCTTTCATCACAACGAGTGAGACCGACCAGCAGTTTGCCGTGCGCGACCATAATGCCGCCAATCTTGTCTTCCGCGGTTTCCGACACGGTCGTCTGCCAGACGATTTTCCCGGTGCGCGCATCCAGCCCATAGAGCTTGGTGTCGGTGGCCGGATAGAAAAGCAGGTTGCCGTAGAGGGCCATGGTCCGCGTGGCGTTTTGCCCGGCGGCGCCCACCGGGCCGAGCCGATTTTCCCAGATGAGGTCGCCGGTCCGCGCGTCGAGCGCTTCCACGGTGTTGGTCATGTTGACCGAAAGAAACATTACGCCATCGTGGACGAGGGGCGTGATCTGCTGCCGCGCGCCTTCATCCAGAGGCCAGGCCCAACGCAATTGAAGGCTGCCGACGTTCTTGGCGGTGATCTGATTGAGAGGGCTGTTGCTCCAACCCGAGTAATTTCGATAGTGCATCAGCCAATCGTTGTCGGGTGGATGAAGCATCATCTCGTCGGTCACAGGAGCGTAGTTTTTCACCGTGCCGGCTACGGTCAGGCCGGTGCGTCTGGACGGCCCTGCAGAATTCTCGTTCTTCCCGCGTCCACCGCCCCTGCCGCCGCGACCGCCGCCGGACGCGATGAGGCCCGCCGGTGTGCGGCCCGTTGCAATCGATCGAATGATCACGGCGGTATCCGGCGTAAGCGGGCTGGTTCCCGCCTGCGCACCGTTAGCCTTCAGCAGGAAGGCGACAATGGCCGCATACGTGTCGGGGCCGAGGCTGTTGGGACTCTCCGGCGGCATCGCCAGCCGAATTTCATTGTAGAGTTCCTGTGTCGTGCGGCTGCCCCACGAATCCACAAAGGCGGTGCCCGCCAGCGCCGGCGCTTCACCGCTCCCGGCAAGAGAATTGGTGTGACAGGAGGCGCAACTCTGCGCGTAAGCAGCTTGGCCCGCGCCCGCCTGCGCGTCAGTAAAGGGGGCTACGGGAAGGATCTGCTGCGCCCGTGCACCTGCGATCCAGAAGCAAATTGCCATCACAGCGAATGCTGCCAACAGCATTACTCTATTCCGACTGTGGCGTTGTTGTGGGTTCATAAAACTTGTCCTGTTTCGCTGGTTATTCCGATTTGACCAGGAACACCGAAGCGGGCTGATCCATTTGTAATTGCTTTCCAGTGGGCGTCAGCTGCCCGCTCTTGGGGTCCACGCTGAAAATTACGACGTTGTTTGAAGCCTGGTTGGAGGCGAAGAAATAACGCCCGGTTGGATCGATAGTGATGTTCCGTGGCGATTTACCAAGGGACGGAACGAATCCCTGGGGTGTCAAAGTTCCCTTGCTTTCGTCGACGGCATACACGGCGATGCTGTTTGCGCCGCGGTTGGAGACGTAGAGGAAGCGGCCAGCCTTGTCCAACTGGATCTCAGCGGTGGAATTGCGGCCCGTGAAGTCCGCCGGTAAGGTGGAAATCTGCTGAATTTCCTGGAGTGTTCCGTGATCGATCGCAAACACACTGACTTTGGAGTCAGTTTCGTGATTCACGTAGAGAAATTTTTCGTTCGGGCTGAGAGCAAGGCAGCGTGGCCCGGACCCGGCGCTCACGCTGACAAAAGGTGGATCGGCCGGCATGACGGCGGTCTTTGTGGCATCCACATGATAGACATAGACGCGGTCGAGGCCAAGCTCGGCAACGAACGCCAAGCGATCATCCTTGGTAAAGACCACTCCGTGAGTGTGCGCGCCGGTAGTCTGACGCGGGCTCAGTGCCGCACCCGTATGATGGTCGACGTAGAAAGGCTCTCCCAGCCGGCCGTCCGCTTGGATTGGCAGCGCCGCCAGGGATGAGTTGTTATGGTCGGAATCGTTGCCGTGAAATCCATAATTCGTCACCATGACGAACTTCGCCCGCGGATCAACGATCACCTGATTCGGCAGGCCGCCTCCAGCGCTCGCCCTATTGAGCAACGTGAGCGCTCCGGTCTGCTTGTCGATCGCGTATGCGCTGACAGTATCGCCCTTTGCCGCCTCCGCCGTCTGCCAGTTGACGGCATACAGAAAACGCCCGTCCGGTGTCGCACACACATACGCGGGATTGACCGTTTCAGCTACCATGCCGAGAGGCGTGACCATGCCTGACGATGCCTCGAAACGCCACGCATAGATCCCCTTCGACTGGGACGGAGCATCGGTGTAACTGCCGACGTAGATGAAATAGCGGCTCTCGGCACCGGCCGCGGCTGCCAGCGTGGCCAAGATACAAGCGCTGTAAAGCGAAATCGGTCTTAGCATTTACTGATCGTCTCCCCTACTGATCGTCTCCTCGTGGCGGTCCACCTCTCCCGGGTGGGGGAGGCGGCGGCTTGGTCCCCTGCCGCGTCAGGAACGCAAGCAGATCTTTGAACTCTTCGGGTGTGAGGCGTTTGTCGTAGTCGGTGGGCATCAGGCTCTTGGGTTGCACGACGACACTGCGCACCCGGGCGCGATCCAGAGAATAGAGGTGTTGATCATTTCCCATCACCTGAAGAGAATAGCCATCTTCGTTCAGCAGTGTGCCATCGATAACTTTTCCATCTCCTGCGATCACGTGCACGGGCAAATAGCTATCCATCGGCGGTAACGATTTCAGATGGGCGCCGCCGCTGCCGTACTCATGATGCTGTGCTTTGGTAAGCGCATCGATGATCGTGCTGGATTTGCGCGTCCCCGCGACATTGTTCAGGTCGGGCGCGGTGAGTCCGCCCTTCCCTCCCAGCATGTGACAACTGCCGCACTGGCCTTTACCCCAGAAGATCTGTTCGCCGTGTGCAGCGTCGCCAGGCAAGGGGTTATCAAGCGCCGTCCCTCGCAAGGCGCGGATATACGAGGCGATCTTCCAGATCTCATCGTCGGAAAGCTTCTGCGGGCCCATGGCCGTTCCCGGGATGCCGTTCTTGATGGTATTGAACACCTGCCCATCGGTGGTGCCGAAGTCCGCTCGCTCGCCGGAGACGAGCGCAGGGCCGATCTCTCCGTCGGTCCCATTCGGTCCGTGGCAGCCAGTGCAACGCTCGGCGTAGAGAGCCTCGCCCTCGTGAACGGCTTCCGGTTTGCCCCGGAATGGATTCGCGGGCCCTGGCGCGGGCCGCTGGGCAAGAATTGGACCCGCCGTACAGGTCAGAAGCAGCCCTGCGACTACCAATACTCGATTCATGGGTTGACCTCCTGCAAGCCAAAGGCGAATACATTCGTGCCGGATGCGATGGCGAAGAATTGTTGACCATCCACGCTATACGTGATCGGACTCGCGGTGATGAGATCGCCTGTATTGAAATGCCATACCGGCTTACCGCTCTTTTCGTCGAGCACCGTGACCTGTCCGAACTGCTCGGCTACGAACACGATTCCCCCGGCAGTGGACAGCAAACCTGGGCCATAATGATTCGACCGGACGGGCTTGTACTCCCAGATTTTTTTACCGGTGGTCGCATCCAGCGCGCGCACATAAGCTTGCCAGGGCGCATTGGCTGTCTCGATGTAGCCGGTCCCGGCATCCGGCGCCGTGCTCGAAGTGATGAAGTTTATGCCGCAGCCCTCGGCGACAGTAACGTAGAAATACTTCGTATCGGGACTGTAGGTCGGCGCCGGCCAGTTGGTTGCGCCGGCGGTGGAGGGACAGGTCTCGGTCCCGCGCACGGATGGCTCATGACCCGGTATGACGATCGGCCTTCCCTTGGCATCAAGGCCGTCGGCCCAGTCCACTTTACTGACAAAAGGAGTGCCGAGCAAAAACTGGCCGTTGGTGCGGTCAAGGACGTAATAATAGCCGTTGCGATTGGCCTGGAGCAGCAGTTTGCGAGGCTGGCCTTTAAATGGCGCGTCGACGAGCACCATCGTTTCGGTTGAGTCCCAATCGTGAACGTCATGCGGTGTGTTCTGGAAATACCACACCAGCTTGCCCGTATCGGCATTGAGCGCCACGATGCATTCGGTGTAGAGATTGTCGCCGGGACGTTCAAAGCCGGTCCATTGCGGGTTCGGCTGGCCGGTGCCGTAATAAAGAAGGTTCAAGTCCGCGTCATAAGAGCCGGCCATCCACATGGGGCCGCCTTGCGGCTTCGCGCCTCCCCAGGTCTCGTATCCAGGCTCGCCCGGTTTGGGAAGTGGGGACCAGGTCCAGGCATACTTCCCGGTTTCCGCATCGAACGCCTGAACAAAGCCGTCCGGTCGATTGCCCGAGACGATCACCTTACCGTGGGCAATCAGAGGGGCGCCTCCGGCAAAAGAATAGCCGCCTTCCGATTTCGCCTCCCAGCGGACTCCGCCGTTGCGCGCGTCGAGCGCCACGAGATGGCTGTCGGTCGTCACCATGTAGACTTTGTCGTTGTAGTAGGCCGTGCCCCGCTGCGGTGTTCCCGAGGCAGGGGGCCGCTGATACCTCCAGAAGACGTTGCCCGTACGCGCGTCGATCGCATCCACGCGATTGAATTGCGAAATATACATCACACCGTTCGCCACGACCGGTACTTGCTCCATGCCGTTGGCGCCATCCATGTGGTATACCCATTTCGCCTGGAGCCGGTTGGCATTCGCGGCCGTGATTTGTTTGAGGGGCGAGTGACGCTGCCCGCTGTCCGTTCCGGAGTAGGTAGGCCAATCCTTCGGATCCGTGTTTTGAACCTGAGCGATTGCGAGCAGAGCGGTGCCGGACAACAGGAGCCCAGCGAAAATAGCGTTCCTGAAATTCACGATAATTCTCCTAAGCTGCCTCGTACGCAATAACCGCGTGGCCGTGCCGGCGCGTGAAATGTCGGGCGATGCCACCGTTCGTTGGGCGCATGAACCCACGTCGCCCATTGTTCCGGTAACGAGTGGCTCACCTTGAAAGTCAAGCTGCCCTTCCAGCACGATCCACAAATGTAACATGTTCTCGTAGAAGCCGAAGTGACAGGCTCTCGGCACGGCGCGGCACACATTGCCGCAACGGGAAGAAGGCGATGGGCCAACACCCAACGAGCTTTTTGAAATCAAATGAGATTCTTGGTGGGCGGTCGCGGGCTCGAACCGCGGACCTCCTGCTTGTAAGGCAGGCGCTCTAACCAGCTGAGCTAACCGCCCTCGCAACAAACAAAAGCACTTACCAACTGTAGCATCTTCGAGCCCGGAGCGATTGCGGAGCGAATCAGGATCATTGGATTCCACCGGCGGCCTTCATTGTCGCCAATTTCGGCCTATCGATCCGGTCTAGAATCGCTTCCACATGAGTCTGTTCACGTTGCTCATCTGTAATCGTGTATAGCCACGTAGTGCTCGGCTGCGCGTGGCCGGCTGCCTTCTGAGCCTCAAATGGTGTGGCTCCCGCTTCCTGTCGCCACGTGATGTTGAGCCTTCGAAACGTATGCATTCCGAACCCGGGCCGATACATGCCCACGCGCTCAGCAGTGGGCCGAAAGACGTGCTGTTGAAGATCACGATCATCAGGCGGTTCACCGTTGCGATCGGCGCGTCCGAATATAAACTCGTCCTCACGTTTCCTGCCGGCAAAGCGAAGCAGCTCGTCCGCGAGGCAGCTAATCTTTCTGATGCGCCTGCTTGCATCGGTTTTAGGCTCGACCAAATTGCCGCGGCGCCAAGCTCGAGTCACTTTGATGGTCTGGTTGGCTACGTCCACATCGCATGACTGAAGCCCGAGAATTTCAGAGATCCGCAGGCCCGATGCAATGGCTGTGAGCACGATGTACCGCGCGCCGTCTCCCGTACAAAGCGCGGTGTCTGGAAGTGCATCGAGAAATTTCTTCAAGTCGTCGGCTTTCGGGATGCGTTTAATCCACTTCTCGCTCTGCCGACCAATATTGACGCGCTCGCAGGGATTCCGGCCGTCCCACAATCGCCAAACTTCAGCCTGGGTGAAGACCGATGAGAGGATATTTCTCAAGCCTCTTCTGCTCCACCACGCGAGACCGGTAGCAGCTTTTTCATTCAACCAACGCTGCACCACGTCTGTAGTGATCTCGCAGAGCCTGGCGTTCTTGAAGGAAGGTTCGATGTGATTCTTGATCTTGTTGCGGTAGTCGTTCTGCGTCTCTGGCCCGAGGGTCGGCACATGCACATCGAGGAATCGCTTAACCAGATCTCCGAATTGGATTTGGGACTGGATCACAAACCGGCCGGCGTTGACCGTTGCCATGATCTGCTCTTTACGAGCTTTTGCTTGGCGGACCGTCATCTCATCGCAGAAGCCGAGCTGTATGTTCTGGCGCTTCCGCACCATGCCATCGGGCGTGAACACTGGCACATACGGCTGGATGTAATAGAACGGGCGCTTTACGTCTCTCCGCGTCAAAATTTTCGGGTCTTGAAATCGTTGTCCTGGCATGGCATCCTCGCTCCTGTCGAGAATGCTTTGGATTATATCCAGACTGGGCACACTTCGGGCGCCGTCGCAGTTGACGGTATTAGAGGTGTGTCTTTGCAGGAATTTACTCCGATGGTGTTGAAACGAGCATCAAGCTTCAGTTGTCGCTCGATTGAATTACGCTGCTTTAGAGACGGATGAAACCTTCTCGGCAAGTTGCCAGGCTACTCCGCACCAGAAGTGCTCACCGGCTGCTGCCAGTTCCTTGGCTAGTTGTAGCAGGCGGCTGGAATCCGCATTGATCTCTTGCTTAGCACTCCACGCGTCAAAGAGTGACCGGACCTCGGGGATGAGATCGTCGTGTTCCATCACGCTCCAACAGTTCGGCCCCGGCGCAAAACCCACGCGGGCAGAGTAAGATGTGCTATCGGAAGCATGCCGATACATTTCCCATTGTCATCTAAGCCCTCATGAAAGTTGGAAACCACCCCCAGGAGCCGACCGTCCAGATCAACAACAGGGCCGCCAGATGTCCCACCACGGATCTGTTGATTAGCTTCGAGGCACATTGTGCCTAACATTTCCATGCCGTAGCGATGGACGTTCCCGTTGATCCAGTCGCCTTCGTGGCTCAGAATCTCTACTGGCAGAGCGCTGTTATAGCGAAGGGTCCTCGTCATTAGCGGTACGCATTTGGTAACTTCGGACCACTTCTCGAAAGCCTCACAGTCGCGATAGAACTCTTGGCAATCAGGCGCTCCCAGAACGGCCATGTCCGAGACGAGATCAGCAAATAGGACCTGAAGACGAAGCTGCTTGCCGTCTATTGTCCTGATGGTTTCGATGAAGTAATCTCCGAGCGCCATTTCGCCGGTACCGCTCCACTTTATGCAGTGCGTGGCCGTTAAAATGAAAGGCCCAGGAACTAGCACGCCCTGACCGTCGACCTGACCCTCGACTCCGACTATCCCCACGGTCGCCTTCTTAACGCGCATCTTGTATATGTTTCTCATTGTTGCCTCACAGCCCTAGGTACCGACCGACCGGATCGCGCCAGAGGTTCCCATCCCGCACATAGCGACGAAGCATGGCGGTTGACCGATGCCCGGTAAGTTTTTGGACGGATGCCTCCGAAGCGCCGTTGATTATGGACTGCGTCACACAGCCGGCGCGCAGCGAGTGACCGGAGAAATTCGCGGACTCCAGGCCGATCGTCTTGCACGAGCGCTTTAGGACGATCGCAACGGTTTGGGCACTCATCGCCGACTCGGATACGTGACCATGGCGATTCACGCGGCGGAAAATCGGCCCATGTGTGATTCCCGTACATTCAAGCCAGCGGCGCAAAGCCCGCACCGGACAGCTTATCGGATCGGATCCGAAAGCAATCGCCTTAACGAAGCCCTGGCCAAGTTGGTCCGTTTTCGACTTACGTAAGGTGACCTTCAGGCCCTCTTCGACAAATTCGACGTCACAAACTGTGAGTGCGGCAAGTTCTGACCTTCGGAAGGCACCTGCGAAGCCAACGAGCAGAATCGCGGCATCACGTCGTCCGATTCCGGACTCCGGCAACGCGCTGACCATACGCCTGAGATCCGCTGTGAGCAATGGCGCTTTCTGGACTTGGGCAGTTCCCTTTAGACGACGCACGCCGCTCCACACAGCTTTCACAGCCGCGTGGCGCATCGCGCAAGGCGATTCGTGTCCAGCCGCCGAATGAGCCTTGCTCACGGCCGCCAAATGGCGCGCAATGGTGGCAGGCTTGAGGCGCTCTGCCACGTCTGCGAGGTATAACGCGATGGTTCCTGGCGTTGCCGGAAGGCTGACTACCCCGTGGACGTCACACCAGGCCGTGAACTGGCGCCAGTCCGAGGCGTAGCCGCGCCGGGTGTTATCGCTGGCAGAATGCTTCGCGAATTCCTCAGCCTTGGCGAAGACGGTCTCAAGACCGGTCGTGGTGGTGAAAGCGACGATTGCTGCAGATGACATGCATCAATCATAAGTTGTCGTGGCTCATAAGTCAATATCTGAATCTCTGAAAGTACATTGCTGGCAGGTAGCTGAATGTGCGACAATCGACTTCATGAAGGCACCTGCCAATCCACCCAAAATGGGCCGGCCGTCTGGCAAGCGGACAGATCCGGCATTCGTTCAAATCACCGCGTATATTCGCAGAGACACGCACCGAAACGTCAAAATCGAATTGTTGAAGGAGGGCAAGGATAGAGAATTTAGCACTCTACTCGAAGACCTTCTTTCGGCATGGCTCAAGAAACGAGCGTAACCCATTAGCACTTGTGGACTTACGCACTGTAGAACAGTTCGGACTTTCGGGGTTTCGCGTACACAACACCAGTTGTAGTGCAATATCTTATTGAAAACAAACAACTTAATGATTGACAAGTCGCAAGAGTTGCCTTACAATCGCTCCCATGAATCTACATACAAGCGCTGCAAGGCGCGACCTCGCCACCGAAATCTCTCGCCAACGTCGCAAGACGTCCGGTCAACCCATCGAAACCTCCCGGCAGATCGAAGCCCAGCCGAAAGAAGACTGTACCTCTCTCTTTGCCTGGTTTCAACATCTTCAGGAAGACCACGGCATCGTGGTGACCAAAACGACAGCCCTTCACGCATTCCTATCGACCGTCGTCTATGCTGAGCGTTCGCGTTGCGCCGAGCTCGCCAAGCAGCTCGGTTTCGAAGACGTGGCCCGAGCGATTTCAGACCGGCCGGCTCCCGTATGGCGGTCTAGAGCCGCACGGCGGAATGGAGGAAAGACAAATGCAAAAGCCGCCTGAGGTTCGAAAAACGCCAGTTGAGGTTGCGAGCCTTGCAGAGGTATACGGATGGGAACGGCAATGGGCTCAGCCTGGATTCTCTTCAATCAAAGGAGCCATCCCGCGTCTATTAAGCGTTGCAAATGAGCTCGCGAAAATTATCGATCCAGAAGACAACAGGAACGACAAGTGGTCAGACCAAATCAATCACCTTGCCTATATGATGGCGCAATTGGTTGAATGGAAGGCCCAACTCGATTGGAGGGAGGAAGGCCATCCGTATCCAGAATCGATGAGCGAGGAAGAGGAAGATGCCTATAACAGAGCACAAGACGAGGCTGGTAAGTTCCGCGTTTTATGGACTGCCAACCATGTCGAGGAGGAGGTTGCAAAAGAGCAGAGAGCTATGCTACGCGAGATCATTCTGGGCGCCTAATAAAAAGCCCAACTCCAAGAGCAGCGCAGTGGCCGTCAGATTTCTGAAGTCCGGCGGCCACTCTTTTTTCCCCGGCCTTAGGCTTCGATCCAGACTTCGTAAGTGATGCTGGAACCGGCCGAAAGAACCTCCAGATTCGCGCGCACCTCGGCGCCGGCCTGCCCGAACAGCGAGGTTTTTTCCATCTCGTACTTTCTGACGCTTTGCGCGGTTCCCTCGGATCCTGTGCCGCCCAGGAAGTCGAAAACCCAAAGCGTGCGGACAGTCGTGAATCCGTCCAGAGACTCCTCGATCACGATTCTGGCCTCTTGACCGGCGTCTAGAGATGCCGGACCGCCAGCAGCACTCTGGTCTCCGTACGCCCGTACTTTGACGGTCCAGTCTGAGACGAAACTGGCGATCGAAATAGCGGAACCGACAAAGGTCGCGCTCTTGGTTACCTGAGATTGAATGTAAGTTATAGCCATGGAAGATTACCTCTTAGAACTGGATTTTGGACCGGCGCGCGCCGCTCGTGAGTCGGGCGCGGTGAGATTGGGAGTACGGGTTGCCGCTGCGTTGCGCAGTAGCAACACTCTGGGCAGAATGAGACTCCACCGAGAAAATGCATTGTGTTGGCCCTACGGCCGCAACCCTTGCAAGGGATTCCGTGAAGGTGGTCGCGAACTACGCAATCTTTTTGATGGAACATCGTTGCGGTTCCTTTTTCGCTGTCAGTGCCGCTTTCAGTGAGCACAGGTCCTGGTACGCGCCGTGAAGCCACGCATTCAACTCGGTTTGAGCCGAGCGCATATGCCTGATAGCCTCTTGGAGATGTACTACAGCGGCTTGATAGTCTCCTCGATTTCTGGCGTCCTGGTGAAGCGCCATGGCTTCGTGGTGTCGGTCAATCTGAATCATCTGAAATCGTCGTCTCCTTTTCAGGTTCGTTAACTGGAATGTCGTAAACTTGCAGCGGATCCATTTTTGGCGGTCTGAGCCTCGGATGTAGCAGTTTCCAAAACTGCCAATGTGCTTTAGGCGCGCGTCCTCCCCTGAGCCAGTCGGCAAAGAGCTCAGGGGCGTTACGCGCGGCTCGCTCCGGGTCCATCACAGCTCTTATCTCTACGCGGTCCCGCCGAATCCAAGCGAGAAAAGTGGGCGCTTCTCGTCGCGTAAGCCGGCGCCGCGCTACCACTCGCTTCACAGCACGGTCAATGGCGCTCTCTGTGCAATCAGTTGGTTTCATCGTTGCCCCTCAGTTCTCTGTCGCGTAGGGCTTTCTGAAACTGAAGCATCCGCAAAAGCTTTTCGCATACGGTGTTCGCTGCTCGAAGTCGCACTTCTGAATCGCCGCGCTTGTTTTTCAAAATTTTCTCGATCGATTTGATCGCTTCCGGAACCAGCTTGGACAGGCCTATTCCGAGTTGTTTGCAGGCGTCGGAAACCTGCTCGTCGAGTAACTGATCGAGCACTGCAACAAATTCCTGATCGCTCAGCCATCTGCGGATCGTTTGAGCCGGCACACCACTCGCGCGCGCGACGGCCTCAATGGATTGACCCGTCATCAGGTACGGCAAAACGGTTTTTTGGCGACGTGTCAGCGTGGTTGGATTCGAGCAAGTTTGAGCAACGTAGGGGCGCGAGTAACGTAAGATTTCGTAATGTGAAAGAAAACCGGTAACGTCTGGTGCGGCTGCCAGCGTTATCTAATCGTCAAACCCCGTGACGACGGCGGGCGCTTCCCCTATCACCCAAAAAAGCGTCCGCCTTTCCCGATTCACACTTCGAACTAAAACCGAAGCCCGCACGAGGGGGAAGGAGTAAGCCCCCGCACGGGCTTTGTCTTGTCGCGGTCGGCGTATGCCCGGGCCTCGCGACAAACTCGTGAAAAAACTTCAGTTGTTAGTAACTTGGTGTCGGATGTGTGGTGCTGATGCTGTAGCTGGAGCGAAAGATGCCATCACGTTGTTATAGGGAAGGCTCGCTCCGCTCTGGTTGATTGTGAAGCTATTGCTACCCGGCGACACGGGGCCGTTGCTATCGAAGATTCCCCAGATACCGTACGTTGCATCGCAAGTCAGCAGCGTGTCGCCTGTTCCAGCCGTGGGACACGGCCCTCCTGAATAAGCCCCGCCGAACAAAATGATCCATGAATTATTAGCCACCGTTGTAAGAGAGACGGTTTCCGAGTTCGCAGCGGGATTGGTGCTTGGATTGGATGCGTCTGGCTGCCCGGATTGCTTAGCTCCAGAATAATCGGCCCCGCCCGCGCTAATGAAGCTGGAGGCGCTTGCGGAGACGGTTATGGTGTTGGCTCCGGATGGAGGATCGAGAAGATACCAGAATGATGTGTATCTGGAGGCGCCAGCCGGCTGCCGCCCTATTAAGGTGAACGCGGCGCTGCTCGTCACGTCAGTCACGCCTGTAATCAGATCACCACCGCAACAGGTGTTTCCCGACACGCCAACGAAAAGGATTCGATTGGCGCCAGATCCAACGGTGTACGAGGTCGTGAGAGAAGTGCCGGTCGTGGTTCCTAGATCCAACTTGTTATTGCGCGCAATCTGCGCAAACGAAGGCAAACACAATAGGCCAAGAAGCAAGAGAAGTTTTTTCATGTACGAAATCCTTTTTTTGGAGTGAAACTAACGGATCTAGCTAGGCAGGAAAAACCGTCAAGGTTCACTTTTGAATACTCAGGGATCTGCCCAAGCGCTTCCTGTGTTCGCTATCGCTACGATGTCCCGTTGCCGGTGAGTCACTACATGGTGAAAAGCGTATTGGGGAAAGCCAAGCTGGGATATCACGGCACATTTGACGTGGATCCGCAGTCCGCCGAGCTGCTACAGATGACGGTTACCCCCACGGAGCTTTCGGCGGTGCTCCCTCAAGTGTGCGATATCCGTACGCGGATGACATATACCCGGACCACCATGCAGGCCGGAGAGTTCGTGATACCGGAGTCGACTGAGATGGAATACCTGGATAAGAACGGCTCCTATTCCTCGAATCGCGTCACGTACGAGGGCTGCCGGCAGTACACTTCCGAATCGGTTTTGACTTTCGGAGACGACCCTCCAAAAATGCTGACCGATGATAAGGCTAAAGCTTCGCTAGCGCTGCCGGCCGCCGGTAGTCAGCTAACATTGCGGCTGGCATCGAAAATCGATTCAGAAAGGGGTTCCGCTGGAGACAGCCTGGAAGCGACGCTGGTACGCGCCGTCCAGGACACGGAGGGTGGATCGATTCCGGCGGCCACGACTATACGCGGTCATCTGGCGGAACTTCAGAGGGTGTACTTTCCACGGCGGCAAGTGGTCATTGCCATCCGATTTGACACAATCGTCTTAAATGGATCGCCGATGCGGCTTGAAATCGAGCCGATTGGAAAAACGGACCAGCACGGGCGCGGCGTTTTCAGTTTCCCGGGACGGAGAGTAGTGGTCGACAGGCATTTCGTATCTCAATGGCGTGTCGGCACGCCGGCGCCTTAATAAAAATTGATGGCAACGAGAGGTCTGCAGATTGTCGCTGCCGGGACGCTGGACGGGCGCCAGCTCGATCCGCTCCTGCTCGAAGAAATCGCCGATTGGGATCTGAATCTGGACTGGGATTTTTCGAAGTCCGCGGCCCTGGTGCGTGAGTTCGCCGAGGCGCGGACGCTCAGCGGCGCGGCGCTGATCGAGGGCGTCGAAGTGGCGGGCTATGCCTACACCGGTCTCGAAGACCACAAAGGCCTGATCGCGGATCTTTACGTGCGGCCGCGTTGGCGAAGTGTACATACCGAAGCATTGCTCTTCGGCGTTGTAATTGACGCGCTGATGAGAGTTCCCGGCGTACGCCGCATCGAAAGCCAGTTGATGCTGCTGGACGCTGTTTCAGCGAAGGCCATCGCGCGCGCGAATCCGGTCGGCTTATTCGAACGGCTTCTAATGACACTGAACGCGAATATTCCGCTGCCGCCGGGCCGGTCGTCTATTACGCAGAAGTTTCGGATCGAGCCATGGGGCGATCAGCATTGTGCTGCCGCCGCCACGGTCATTCCGCTGGCTTACAACGGGCATGTCGATTCTCAGATTAACGATCATTACCGCACCATCGCCGGCGCGGAAAGTTATCTGCAAAACCTCGTACAGTTCCCTGGCTCAGCGGCTTCCTACGGGCCCGCCTCGTACATCGCATTTCACTTGAGTACGGGCCTGGCGGCGGGAATCTCGCTTTCGAGTCTCGTTGCCGGAGACGTCGGGCACATCACCGAGATATGTGTCGCGCCGGAGGCCCAAGGCGCTGGACTCGGATATGAGCTGCTGCGACAATCGATCGCGGCGTTGCGCGGCGCGGGCGCCAAGCGCGTCAGTCTTACGGTGACCAGCTCTAATGAGGAAGCACTCAGGTTGTATACCCGGTGCGGCTTTCGCAAGGCGCGCCGTTTTTATGCCTATGTCTGGGACGCAGCTTAATCCAAAGGCGTCAGGTACGAGCGTTTACCAGATGCGCAAGCCCGGCCGCCACGCGCAGGCCATCCGCCCGGCCGGCGAAGTACCGCTCATCGATCTCGGAGGGTCCAAGATCCTCAATCTGGTGGAATCCGGCGACTCCCAACATCCGGTTCAGGGCGCGAGCGTCGAGGAATAATCGAAAAGGCTCGCCCACTCTTGCGACGCGGCTGGCCAGTGCGTCCAAAGCCATCTGCTCCACCGGATCGAGTGACGATCGCTCGACCGCGTAATCGAATACTACGCCACTGCCAGCGGGCAGCGATCCGATAAAGGCCAGCGTTGCCAGGGCGGCTTCGGCGGTCAGATAAGGAGTGACGCCCAGCCATGAGAAGAAGCTGATTTCGCCGGCGTCAAAGCCTGAATTTGCCAGAGCGGAGCCGAGCGACTGCTGCTCGAAGTCGGTGGGGACGAACGTCAATGACGATGGAACCGCGATTCCGGCGTCATCCAGCTGCTTACGCTTCCATGCCTGCGTAGCAGGATGGTCTACTTCGAATACGCGCAAGCTGGGATGTACATTGCGATAGGCGTAGGTGTCCAATCCCGCGCCCAGAACAACATACTGCGTAGCGCCGCGCGCGATTGCCACGGCCAGCTCATCTTCCGCATACCGGCTGCGGGCGGCCATGAACGCACGGACATGCCGCGACCCGACGGCTTCGGATCTTAGCTTTTCGGCAGGCTCCGTTCCCGGGATCGCAATTGCGAGCGGGTCTTCAAATACGCGCGGATCGTCGAATAGTTGATGGGCGGCGCGGCGCATGGCGACCCGTTGCGCCGTTACACTTGGTCTACCATCGCGGCGCTCAGACGTGTCGGGCATCACTCGATTCCTCCGCTGCTACATTAGGTTGGCCGCAACGGCTAAACACACCGTGGCGGAATTTTTCGCGTTCCTCCGGAGTCATGTGCTGCCAGCGTTCGCTCATCCGGCGTCTCCAATGGCCGCCGGGGCCGGGCCTGCCGCGAAATCCTCCGAACAGGATCTTGCTCAGGATCAGAATCCCGAGCGCCTGCCAAAAAGTGATGGTGCGCAGTCCTAAAACGGCCGGCGCCACCCAGTTCCAGAGAGTCATTACCAAGAAACCCAGGACCGTAGCGGCCAGCACCGCAATCAGGCCGATTTTCAGTCCCCTTTTTATCCATCGTGCTTTCATATGCCAGTCCTCATGCACCCGTAAACTCTTCGTAGATGGCTTCCAGCCGGCGTCGCAAATGCAGAATCGCGTAGTGCTTACGCGAAAGAAGCGTGTTGACGCTCAACCCGGTCTCCTCCGCCAACTGCTTGAAACTCTTGCCATCCATTTCATGCGCGACAAAAACATCACGCTGTTCTTCCGGAAGTTCCTCTAACGCCGCGTCGATCTCGTCAAGCAGCACGCTACGCGCATACATTGCCTCCGGTCCCGCATCGGGAGAGGGAAGAAGATCCTCCAGCCGCGGCGCGTCCTCTTCACCCGCAATGAGAGGAACCTCGGCGGCGGGCTTCTTCTTGCGGAAGCGGTCGATGATGCGATTGCGCGCCACGCGGGAGAGCCACGCGCCCACCTGTTCGATAGGCTTCATCAACCTATACGCTTCTGTCAGTTCATAGAAAACGTCTTGCAGGATGTCTTCGGCATCCCCCTCGTCATCCACCCGCCCGCGGATGAAACGAAGCAAACGCAGGCGTTCCCGTTGAATCACGTCCGAAATGCGACGATTTTGCTCGGTACGCTGCTCGCCGGATTCAGTCGTGACGCTCAGCACGTCCTCCATCTATCAACTAAGACGAACGAATGGGCCAGATATTGTGGGAGCAGCGGAAAATTCTTTGGCCATCCACGACTTGGCGGAACCAAGCGATAGACTGAATAGTTCATGCGCCTGGTTCTGCTTCACTATCACATCCTGAAAAACGGCGGATCGAGCATCATGGAAATCCTGGGCCGCAGTTTTTTGGACAGGTTTGCGGCGTACGATCTTGCGGGTCTCGACGCCGAAATCATGCATCGCGATCTGTTGTCGTTTCTCGAAAGCAATCCTCGCGTGCAGGCCTTATCGAGTCACCAGATTTTTTATCCAGTCCCGAGGGCGCCGGGGTACCTGTTCTTTGATATCTGCTTTCTCCGCGATCCGATCGATCGCATCCGGTCGATCTACGATTATTTTCGCGCGAAACCGGTGGAAGGCGAAACGATGAGTGGGCTCGCCTATGAGCGCACGCTCGGGGACTTCACGCGCCGGCTGGTGGAGGAGATGCCCTGGACCATCAACGACGTGCAAGTCAATCTTCTGGCGAACGGCCTGATAAACGATCAGCCGCGCGGCATAGAAGACCTGGCTGTGGCGACAGCCAGAATGCTGGAAACGTCTTTCCTGGGTGTAGTCGATCGCTTCGATGAGAGCCTGGTCGCCGGCCAGCACGCCCTAGAAAGGTTGTTTCCGGCTCTAAACTGTGTTCACGCGCCGGTCAACGCTTCGGCCACGCCCGGCACCACGCTGGCGCAACGAACGGAGCAGTTTAGGAGCGCCTGCGATGAAGGCGTGTTCTCGGAACTGCTGCGCTTGAATGCCATGGACTTCGAGCTTCTCCGCCGCGCGCGGGCCGAAGTTCGCCGGCGCTTCGACCTGGTCCCCGAACCGGAAGAGCAGCTGCGTGGGCTGCAGCAAGGCGTTTCCCTTCTTTTGGCGCGCGCGCAAAACGAAAACGGAAGGCCGGGTCCGGCTTCGGAGCCGGTTTTCCAGCCGGTGATCACAACCGAACGAAAAACGCGAGCGAGGAATATTCAAGGCGCTCCCGCGCCAGGCGTCTTCACCAGGCTGACGCGGTGGCTGCGGTTCGTAACGAATCCCGCCAGGATGCGGCCGGGCAGCGCGTTCCGGCGCCTGTTCGACGCCGAGTACTATCGGCAGTCCTATGCTGACGTGGCCTCTTCCGGTGCGAATCCGTTGTGGCATTTCGTTCTAAGAGGCGTGTTCGAAGGCCGCAACCCGCATCCGTTATTCGATACGAAGTTCTACCTGAGCCAATCGCCAAGACCCGCGAGCGTCAACGCATTGTGCGATTATCTGGAGCGCGGCGACGCGGAAGGCCGGCCTCCGCACCCGCTATTCGATGTGGAATATTACGCGGGCCGCTATCCGGATGTCCGCCAGGCGCGGATGAACTCGCTGCTCCATTACATCCTGCATGGCGCCGCGGAAGGACGAAAACCGCATCGCCTGTTTCAGCACGATCATTACCTGACCGCTTGCGCCCCCGCGCGGAGAGGAAATCCACTGGTGCATTTCGTCGAAAGCGAACCGAGCGAATGTTTCAACCCGCATCCACTGTTCGACTGCAAATCCTATCTGCGAGCGCATCCGGAGATGAGTGGAAATCCGCTGGTGCATTATGTGACACGTCGCGCCGATTCGGAAAGCACATGCGTCGATAGTCCCGGCGCGTTCGATACCGCCCGCTTCACGATCCAGGAAGTGGACGTCCTGGCCATTTTTCCAGATTCCGGATTTGCAGCGTGTCCGGAAGAGGCCCGACAGGGAGTCTACGATACGCTTCAGGCCTGCGCCCAGCAGGATGGTTTTTCGGGCGAGATCGCCTTGGTGTGGGAGGATGCGGCGGGGGCGAAGAAGGTCCTCTGCGCTCCGCAGCAGCGACCGTTTTTCGAATGTCTACGGTACGATCAGCTGTCGGCCCAGATCAACGGAAAGCTGACCTAGCTGTGCCGCGGCGGGCTATGTGTCGCTCCCCAATTGCTTGACCTGTGTAGTTTCCGAACCGAGCCATTCGGGATGCTGGACGGTGCTGTCGAAGTGCGCCGAAGTTTTGAAACAGGAGGCGGCCCTCACGTACTGCCTTCACTAATTGCGATACTCTGGGGCACCGGAGGTAGATTTATGCACTTCCACAAGGTGACCGTTCGCAGTCTTGCGGTCTTGGTTTTGTCGACATCCCTCGCTGTTGCCCAGACCAGCCAGCCCCAACACCAAGTCGATGTTCCTTACGTACCGACCACTGAAGAGGCAGTTAAGGCGATGCTGAAGCTGGCGGACGTCAAAAAGACGGACATCGTGTACGACCTTGGCTGTGGTGACGGCCGGATCGTAATTGCCGCCGCCAAAGATTATGGAGCCCACGGCGTAGGAATCGATATCAACCCGGAGCGTATTCAGGAGGCGGAGGAAAATGCCAAGAAAGCTGCGGTCGAGAAGCTGGTGCGGTTTGAGGAGAACGATCTATTCGACGCCGACATTCACGACGGGATGGTGGTTACGCTTTTCCTGCTTGAAAGGGTCAACATGAAACTTCGCCCCAAACTACTCAAAGATTTGAAACCGGGCACGCGGATTGTCTCGAATACGTTTGGCATGGGTGACTGGCAGCCAGACAAGGAACTGACCGTTGGCGACCCGAGCGATGAATCCTTCAGCCACAAACTATACTTGTGGATTGTCCCGCAACGTAGCGAAAAGTAGCGGGGATGCAGGACTCAAAATAGTTTTGGAGGCATCGCATCTGATGCTTTTACTTTGAAAGCCTAGAGCGGCGATTGGGAAGGCCAGCGTCAGTCAACACGCATTATTTGGATATGGCTCGGCGCTGGCGTATCGCAACAGAAATACCCGAGAGCGTGAAGCCCATGATATTGTCAGTAGCGGGTTCAGGCTGCAACAATGGCATATGGAGGGCGTCTATGCCAGGTACAGTAAAGCCAATTCCAGAGGGCTATCACACCGCGACACCTTATATGATCTGCAAGCCTGCCGCGGAGGCTATCGATTTTTATAAGAAGGCGTTCGGCGCCGTGGAAGTGATGCGTATGGCCGGACCGGACGGGCGGATCGGCCATGCCGAGATCAAGATCGGCGACTCGCATATCATGCTCGCGGACGAACACCCGCAAATGAGCATCTACAGTCCCCTGCATTATGGCGGATCTCCGGTCAGTGTGCTTCTCTACGTTGAGGACGCCGATGCGACCGTGAACGCAGCGGTCGCGGCGGGGGCTAAGATCGCGCGACCGCTCAAGGACGAATTCTACGGTGACCGGACGGGAACCATCGTCGACCCCTTCGGCCATCAATGGTATATTCACACTCACATCAAAGACGTCTCGCCGGAGGAGATGCAAAACGCCGTAGCAGGCAGCTAGGTTTTGGCAGGCCGGAGACGTCGGAGACCTGTCTAAAAAGTTAACGAGAACCCGGCCGCGACCTCATTCCGCTGAACGGTAGTGGTGAAGGCGTGGAAGACCGGGTCGATCCATCGCGTATACCGGACTTCGGGAACGACGCGTACTCCAAAAGCATCCGTCACCTGAACACCAATGCCGGCCACGAAGCCATAGGAATTTGGATGCGCGGGCGTGGTCGGGGTGTTGGTGCAGCAAGTGAGCACGCTGCTGGCGTTGGTAAAATCGGTCGACGTTCGAATGGACTCCGGTTTTCGCCAAGCGCCGCCACCCTCGAAGAACCAGTGCGCTCCGGGTTCGTGCCGGCTGTGGGCATAATATCGGACCAATGCGGGGATGTCGATGAGTTTGGCCCGCGTATCTTCGTGGAGGATGGTACTGGTGGTGACCGTGGTGACAATACCGCTCACTACCGTGGGCGCCGTAGTTGTGACCGTGGTGTTCATTTGATACCCGAGCGGCCGCAATATCCCTTCAATGGCTATCCCGAAATGATCGGTCAGCATAACCTGCCCGAGGACGCCATATCCAATTCGCGATGACGCTCCGGTGGTCTGATACAGGGTGTTCACAGTGGTCGAGTTGGTAATGGTGTTGGTGTGGCCCGGAACCAGGCTGAGTCCCAAAACAGAAAGCGTCAGTCCGCCGGAAAAGCGTCGGACGTAAGTGCGTTGGTCGGTCGAAGAAGAAGTGGTGTTGTTGCTCTGGCTGGTGCTCGTACCCGCGGGGGCTTCGCTGGGCGCGGGCGCGGCTGGGTTCTCGCTGCTGGCAGGGGAGGAGGAAGTAGTATCGCTGGTGTTGGCAGCGACGGTTCTGCGTCTGCAAAAGAAGCACGGGATGTTAATGTCGCTGGGATAGAAGCGCAGCGCGGCGTAGGGGCCATAAAGAGTGGCTCTGAAATACTCCGCGTTTTGCGGGGAAGTCTTAAAGTGATAGAACTTATCGGCGACAATCAGCTCCACTGCGCCGAAGCGTAAGTTCATCGACGCTTCCGAGTCTGCAATCACGGCGTGGTGGGGAATGGCGAAACCAGAGGCGTCGAAATTGAAACTCAGATAACGCGCGGGATGATACTCGGCCCCGAGGCCAAAGGTGGGATAAACCACGTAGCGGCTGCCCGAAACGGTATTGACAAGCGGATTGCCGGAGCTGTCGGTGGTGGGAGCGTAGGGTGCGTTTACATTGGTGCTGATGGTGTCATACTGCACCTCCCATAAGGTCTTTAAGCGAAATTTCTGCTGGGGTTTGCGAGGGAAAGGATAAAGCAGATCCTGGAATGACAATTTGAGGCTTCGGATAGTATAGTTAGACGTCAGAAAATCGCCCGCCGCATAAGTTGTGCCAAACAGATCCAGAGGCTGGGCCGCAGTGCTGGTGGAGGATGCCTTGCTCTGAAAACCGGAAAAATTCAACATGGCCGTTTGGGACACCGGGATACTGATCGTAATGCCGAACGAGGACTTGCCGTGCCCCGGATAGTCCAAGTTCTCGTAGTCCGGGGCGGCGGCTCCTCCGCGCAGGGCAGGGATGGTGGTTGTCAACCAATAATAGCCCTCAAGCGACCAAGGGGAATAAAGCGAGGGCGCGGTAGTAGTCGTGTCACTTTGATTTTGCACCACCGGTTGCGCGGGAGTCGACTGAGACGCCGGAGCGGCCGGCGGCGGAGTTGCCTGTGGGGCGGGCTGTGGCGCCGCAGTCGCGGGCGTACCGGGTTGCAGGGGAGGCTGCTGTCCCTCGGCGCAACACGCCACCAGAAGTGAGATGATGGCAGAGAGACGAACGGGTGCGAGCAGTTTCTTCAAAAAATCCTCCCGGTGAAGGCTCCGCCAAAAGGGTCCAGCCAACTTGCAAAGATTTCTATACGGCGGCGGCTTGCCGCGTGAGTACACAGTGTCATGGTATTTACTAAACTTTACGAACGGGAACGCGTGGACGCAACTGTTCGCGACCGGCCAGGCGTGTCTGTGGAACTTTTCGGCCCAACGGGCGAATCACCACTAGGAGTGGCAATCGCCCTCAGTCCACCGTCTCATATTCGAAGAAGACCCGCAACACTAACAATACATAAAATGTTGAAACCGACACAACTAGCGCTCTTTTTAATGACGTCGTTGAGTATGCCGCTGGCTGCTCAAGTATTTGACAACACCGGCAACAGCATGTTGAGCGGCGCGTATTATTTTCGCGAAGTGCTGTTCACCTCCACAGACGAGGTGGCGGTGTATGGCAACATTAGTTTTTCCGGGGGGACGACCAACATCTCCGCCCAAATATTAGACTGCAATTCACAAAGCTGCAACGGTCCATCGCCCTATTCCAGTTCAGGGACGTACACCATCTCGGCCAGCGGCTTTGGCTACATTTCCGAGCAGCTCATCAGCAGTCAAATTTACGGAGCGGTGGGCGCCAACGGCGTGTTTATCGGCAGCAGCACGGAGAGCGGCGACTGGGATCTTTTCATCGCCGCGCCGGTGACCTCACAAGGAACCTCCACGCTACAAGGTCCTTACTCGCTCGCTTACATAGACCCCACCGGGCTTTTGACGCAGCAGGTGGCTTACGACGCTCTGCTGCAGATGACCCCCAATGGCGCCGGCAGCATCGGCTCGGTAAGCCTGAGCGCCTACGCGACCAGTTCCACGCCTACCACGCAGTCCTTTTCGGGAATCAACTACGTGGCCAGCAACGGCGCCTTCGTACTGACGTTTCCGACTTCCAATTCGAGCACGGGCCCGTTGCTTCAAGGGCAATACTACCTATATTCGACGCCCGACGGCAGCTTCGTTTTCGGCGGCTCGCCGGAGAATTTCGACATGATTGTCGGCGTGCGGACCGGATCGGGATCCGGTTTGGGAGGCTTCTATTATCAGGCGGGCTTGGACGTGGATGACTCGCAGTTGTCCACTACCGGATCCTCTGGTTTGGACACCTATTATGGATCTTTCAGTGCCAATTCCGGTGTGCTGCTCGGACACGAGCGGATTCAGTCGGGCTCGACTCCGGCCCAAGGTTATACCTATTCCGACGGCTATCAGGCAGGCACTACCAGCTACACTGACACGCTCTTTAACGCGCAAGAACTGATTGGCGCGAACGGAGTGCGTATCGGCCTGGGAATCGGTCCGTTTCTGGGTATTTCGGTGGCGATGCAGGCTCCCACCCCTAATCAGTCGGGCAGCGTCCATATCAATCCAATGGGGGTGGTGAACTCGGCCAGCTCAGCGCCCTTTACCGCTGGCGTGTCCCCCGGCGAACTGATTACGATCACCGGCACTAATATCGGACCCAGCACGCTGGAGATTGCGACCGCGATTCCTCTTCCCACGACGATCGGCGGCGTGCAAGTGCTGATCAACAATATTCCGGCGCCGCTTTACTACGTAAGCTCGACTCAAATCGCGGCGCTCGTGCCTTATGAGACCACCGCCTCGGTCGCACAGATCCAGGTGATCAACAACAAAACTTCGTCGAACGCGGTGACGGAATTAGTGAATCTCACCGCTCCAGGCATATTCACGATTCCTCCTGGGGGCATCAGTTACGCGGCGGCTGAACATTCCGACGGCTCACTGGTGACGACCTCGAGTCCGGCGCAAATCGGGGAAACGATTGCGGTCTTTGTCACCGGGTTGGGGGACGTATTTCCCAGCATCCCGGACGGCGAGGCGGGCGTGACGGGCTCGACTAGCAATCCGATTACCGCCGATGTGAACGGCACCTCCGCTACGGTGGCGTATGCCGGGCTGGCGCCTGGGGAGGTTGCTTTGTATCAGGTCAATGTCCAAATCCCAAGCGGGGTTAGCGATGGGGACAATTACTTAGATATCTCCGGGCCGGACTCTTATACGTCGGAGGCCCTGGTTTCGGTCGGCACCACGGCCTCGGAAGCTCCTGCACAGGCCGCGCGCTCGAACATTTTCGAACGACGGAAATCTCCGAAGTCCTTTCACCCCATTCGTCGCGCGGCTCCTTTGGCAACTCAGTAGCTGGCTGGGTGTCAGGCGTAGAGGTTGACGTTCGAGTTGTTATTGCTCGCGGTTAAGTTGTTAATCAACGAGCTCTCGGTCGAGTCGGTCGTGGCCGAAGAGCTTTCCGTGCTGGAGCCGCCACCCCCGTGATGATGATGGTGGTGTCCTTTCATCGTTCCTGTTAGCGCTTGCGTTAAGCTTTGAGCCTGCGATCCTGAGGCTTGCTGGGCAGTCTGAATAGCGCCCTGCAGTTGCGAGAACGCGCTTTGTGCCTGGGTTAAACTGCCAGATGAGAGCGCCGCGCCTAGCGCGTTGAAAGCGTTGGAGATGGTGTCGGTCCCCGAACTCGTCGTGGATGATGTGGTGGTGCTTGGTGTGGTGCTCGGGGTGGCCGTACCCTGGCTCTGTAGCGCCTGCTGCAGGTTTGCAAAGGCCGATTGCGCCCCAGACAGATTGCCGGATTGGAGCGAGCTACTGAGCTGAGCGTAGTCCTGCTGCACTTGCTGCGTGAGACTCAGCGCTTGTTGCTGGGGAGTTGCCGGCACGTATTGATCCTCAGCCGCCGGCGCCGTTTGAGAAGGTTGGCGCGCCGCTTGGAAGTCCTGCTGCATTTGCGAAAACGCACTCTGCGCCTGGCCGATATCGCCGGACTGTAACGCTTGTCCAAGCGCCGCAAAATCGTTCTGGACCGGGTTCGCAGAGGTCGAACCAGCGCTAGAAGACGATCCGTTTTGCTGTGCCTGCATCAACTGCTGAATGTTGGCGTAGGCCGATTGCGCGGTGGACAAATCGCCGGATTGAAGCGCGCTGGCGAGTTGGCTGAAGTCCTGGCGCATCTGCTGGAACGGATTCTGCCGCTGCTGCTGCGAGAGGTCGGTGATCAAGTTAGAGGATAAAGCTGAAATCGACATCGATTATTGCTCCCACCATATATATCGTCCGCCGGGAATCGAAGTTGAGCCTATCTTGTCATTCTTCACAAAACTTGACAATTCCCCGCCCTCGATTTCAAGGAAACGTCCTTGTTCTCAGTCTGTTACCGGCCCTCGCTCCTGAAACAGATTCTCAGCCAGCCATTTCACATACCTGGTGTTTCGCCGCTGCGCTTCTTCGACGATAGAGTGCGGCAAGCGATCGAGAGCGTCTTTGAAGAAGGGGCCGCTGGCGCCGAAAAATGGGCCGCCAGCGCCGAAAAAACGCCCGTCCGAGTCGCGGCTACCCACCATATTTCCGAGCCAAAACACCAGAAACAGATTTCCATCTACCCGGCCACGCTCGGCGTTGCCCAGGGAAGAACCTCGTCCGGCTGCCCGATATTCCGCCGCCAGGGCGCTTTCTTCGCCAAATGCGCCGCCGGCGGCGAAGCGCTCGCATGCTTCTACCATCCGGTCGAAAAGTGCCCGCTCGGGCGATCCGGCAGGCTGTTCCGACAGTACATCAAAAAGCTGCAGTTGCAGCTCACCCGAGATCTTGTAATTCAAGCGGCCCTCGGTGGCCGCTCCGATCGATTGCAGGACTTCGGCCTGCTTGCCGCTGCCGGAATGAATGCTCAGAGTCCCCTCAAAGAAACGGGCGACTTCGGCCAGTTCCCGCACGCGCGCCTTGAGCTCCGGCAGTGGGCGCCCTTTGAACTCACCGTCCACGCGCGGGATAAGGTCGGGCCACATCTTATGACTGGCGTAGGCCGCTAATGCTTCGCGGCTTTCCGGATAGGCCTGGCGCTTCTTGAATCCGAGATTGGGAGGAACAAGTTGAGCGGGACGCCCGCGCTCGCGCAGCCAATGCATGTAGAAGATCAGCTCCTTCGGCGTGGTGAGCGTTTCGGCTTCGTCGAGTGATGGCTCAAAATCGAACGCAGCGCCGCGTTTGGCCTCAGCAATCGCATCGAACAGCTCTTCATTCAGCTTGAGGCTGGGCGCGAACTTTACCGCCAGGCGCTTGATCTCTTCCGGCTCGAACGAATAAACCGCGCTTCCGCAATCGAAAGTTTGAGAGAACTCCATCATCACCCAGGCGCGCTCCTTGGCGCTCAGATGTTGATCGAACAGACGATCGATCTCGACGAAGGACCAGGGCTTGGGATGGCGCGGATCGGCGCGCAGATCGAAGACGCGGGAAGTATCGGTGGTGAATTTGGTGTAACCCGCCGCGTTTCGAATGGCCTCCTTGACCCACTCCACTGATTTCGCGATCTCGCGGTCGTTGGCGCCGCTAACGATGAAGTGGTCGGCCTCGGCGTTATAGCCCGACCTATAGCCGGAGCGGATCGCGGCCCACAACCCGGCGTGATACAAATGCCGGATGCTGACGCGCGTGTGGCCGGGAGCGGTGGGGTTTGAGCCGTCGCGGCGGGCGATCTCGTCGTCGGTGGTCATCTCGCGCGTGGCCGAGAGCTGGACCGTGGATGCGACGTTGAGCCCCCGCTCGGCGAGGATTTCCCGATAGGCTTCGAACACGGCCGGGAGACTGATCTCCGGATGCCGGTTACCGGCGGCGATGGCGGGCTGGGCGCGTTGCGGCCGCGGCAGGAAAGCCCGGTCGATGCGCTCGGCGAAGGCCGCGATGTTTCCGTGATCGGTGGAGGCGAAGGGATAAATGAATGCTTCGGCGCCGTTCAACTGGAGCCGCTGCAGAGGCTCCGAAAAACCGGCGGGCGGAGCAGCGCCGCCGAACTGGACCAGGAGAGGCGAATCATGGTCGTCGACGGAGAGGAACAGTGCATCGCCGGCCTGCGCGAGGGAGCGTGGGCGGAAGGTTACGCCGTCCCGAGCGGCGTCGTCCAGAGGGCTGCTTTGCGCCAACGTCGTAGCGGCAAACGCTAGAGCTTCCTGCAACCCTTCACTAGGCTGCGCCGACACGCCCACGCGCTCCCGTCAAGCCGACGAACTGCTCGAAATTCGAACGGAACAACCGCGCGATGTCGTGCTGGATGTCGCCGCGCGTGACCGGCCGGCCATCTTCGGCCAGAAGCCGATAGCTGTTGGCGAGAATCGGGGCCAGTGTCCGGCGGGTGTTGCGCCACTTGTAGACCACCTGCTCCAGCACACGGGCGTCGGAGTGTTGCGGGATAAAACTTGTCCCCAGCATCTCCAGACGCTCGCGCGTGATCTCCTCGACGACCGATGGATTGTTCAGGAACCACCAACATCCGAAGGGCATCAGGTTATTGAACTTTCGCGCGTAGACGCACAATTCGTGCTGATTCTCGCGGCTGAGGACGCTGATCAGAAAGCGATTATCCGGATACTGCGTGCACAGGCGCTCGACCGCCCGCAGATCCGCTTTCCCCGCCCCATCGCCGGCCAGCCGCAGCGTTGGATTCACTTGATAGCGAACGCCGATCATCAGCGAGAGCGGAATTCCGAATTCCCGGCAGGCTGGCAATACGGCGTTGGCCAGAAGCCGCGAGCGAACGCTATCCTCGGGAAACTGGAAGGTATCGGGCAGCGACACGGCCATGTAGACCGGCCGCATGCGCTTAAACCAATCGGACAGAAACCGGCGCACCGAAGATACAGATTCGCCGGATGCGTCGTCGTTGACGGCATAGCCTTGGGTAGCAAGCACGCGACAATGATCGGACCATTTGTTGAGGATGCGATCGAGGCGCAGCACCGCATGAAACTGCGGATCTGGTTGCGCGCCTTGCTCCCACAGCGGCGCCTCATCGGGGTCGAGGGGATCGTTGGTCATCACCACCTCGCTGATGCCGGCGAGATCGAAAACTTTGCGAATGTGCGCGTCCAGCTTTTGGGCCTCGAAGAACTCGCGGGCTTTCGTGAGATCCGGTCCGAACGTGGGCAACCCAAAGGCATTGAGTACGGCAACGACGCCTCGCGTGGCTTCGGAAACCGGTGCGTTTTCGACAAAGAGCGCGCGCCAGATGGCGTCGGCCTTCTCGCGCTTGGTCATGTTCCAGTACTGCTCGGGCTTCAGGTTCGAAGAGCGAAACAGTTCGGCCTCTAAATAATGATAAGTGATCAGTTCGTCGATGCCCCACAGGCCGACTTTTCCGAGCGAAGGCATGAAGAGGTGCGTATGGACGTCGATGAAGCGCGCCGTGGAAAGTTCGTCTTCGACGGCGCGGAGAATCTCCTGCGGCGCTAGAACAGGCCCGGCCCCGGAAGCGGCCGGCTGCTGAATACTCGGGGAGCTTATGGATACGGTGGAACTCATAGGCAATTGATATGATAACAGCGCTGTGCCAAGAATCGGTCAAATCGCCTTGATAACGGGGACCACGGGGGCGATCGTGCTCGGCCTGACCCTGACCCTGGTGCACGCGCAGCTCAATGAAGTGCGCGGCAATGGCCCGGGTAACGTGCCGCAAGCGACGTTCTTCGTGCATCGATTGAGCGCGGATCACGCCGAAGGCATCACCAGCATCGACATGAATGGGGACGGCCGGCCCGATCTCGTCAGCGGCGCCTACTGGTATGAGAATCCTGGACCGCAGGGCGGCGAATGGAAGCGGCATCAATACCGCACGGTCGAGATCGTCGGCGAATTCGTTTCCGATTGCGGCGAGTGGGCGGTGGATGTCAATCACGATGGGGCGCCGGACATCGTTACTGTGGGTTGGATGACCGACGGGCTGTGGTGGTTCGAGAATCCCAAGAAGTCCGGCGTGATCTGGGAGCGTCATCTGATTGCTCACACCGTCGAGACCGAAGGCGGCTGGATGGCCGATCTCAACGGGGATGGCAAGCCGGATCTGGCGCTGGCTCATTATGGCCGTTCGGGGATCCTGTGGGTCGATTTCGCGGGGCCGGAGCCGGTGGTTCATCACGTAGGCGGACACGACGAAGACGGCCACGGAATCGGCATGGCGGATATCGACGGCGACGGCAAGATCGACCTGCTTACGACCCATGGCTGGTTTAAGAACATCGATGCCAATCGCGACCAGTGGGAGTGGCACGGCGAGTGGGAGCTGGGCGAGGCCGGCTTTCCGATTATTGGTTACGACGTGAATCAGGACGGGCGTACCGATCTCATTTATGGGCGCGGGCACAGCTACGGCCTGTACTGGTTGGAGCAGCAAGGCGATGCGCGGAGCCGGCGCTGGGTCAAGCACATCATCGACGAATCTTTTTCGCAGGTGCACACTTTGGCGTTAGCCGATGTAGACGGAGATGGCGAGATGGAGTTGCTGGCCGGGAAAAGATATCGCGGCCATGATGGCAATGATCCGGGTTCCTACGATCCGCTGGTGATTTATTACTACAAAATTGACCGGAAGACGGGCCAGTTCACGCGCTATCCCATGTCGCTGAATGGAACGGCCGGAGCGGGCACGCAGTTCCTGATCGCCGATCTGGACGGCGACGGCGACATCGATATTGCGACGGCCGGCAAGACGGGCGTGCATTTTTTCGAGAATCTGAAAGTCAATCGGGTGCCGAAGACGCAGCGCGAGAAGGAATTGTTGCTGGATAATCAGACTTGGCCATTCCCTGGGGAAGGCGCGCAGACGGAATGGCAGCGGCAGAAGAAGTAGCGCGCGCATTCAACATCCGCGCTTATTAAGGACCACGCCGGGCCCGCTGATATCATCAGGTTATGAATCGCAAGTGGCTGCTGGCGGGAGCGGTGATCGTACTCTCCTTCGTCGCGGTGGCCGCCTGGTACCTCACGCGAAGCAAGCCTCAGGCTGCGTCCACTCGCCCCACTTCCGCTCCTTCGGCCCCCGCCCCTGCTAAAGCTCCGGCTCCGGTCGAGATCGTCGTCTCAGGCCAGGTTCAAGCGGCCAAGGTAGTGAACGTACCGGCGCCGCTCGATGGGACCATCGATGAACTGATGGCTGACGTCGGCGACGTGGTGGTGGAGGGCAAGCTTCTCGCTCGGATCAAGAATCCCAAGCTGGCCTCCGCTGAAACCACGGCTCAGTCGGATGCCGAGGGCCAGCGCAATCGCATAAACGCACTCGAATCCTCGTTGATCGCCGCCCGTCTCGAAGCCTCACGCACCGATGCCGACCAGACGCGTGTCAAACTGGAGCTCGATAAGGCAGAAAAAGAGTATGAGAAGCAGGAATCCATGTACCGCCAGGGCATCACACCTCGGGTCGTTTACGAAAAGGCCCAGCAGGAGTACAACGCATATAAAGCCGATGCCGACAAGCTAGCGGAGGTGGGCAAGGATGCGGCCAACCGCGTGTCGTCACTCACCGACGAATTGCAAACCGCCCGCACGGATCTGGACCAAAAGAAGGGCACGGTTGATGAAGCTCACGCCGAAAGCGGCACGGGCGATGTCCGCTCGCCGGCCGAAGGAATCGTCGTCGCCCGGTGCTGTCAGGTGGGCGAGTCGGTGACCGCCGCTACCAGCAGCTTGTTTCAAATCGCCGGTGATCTCACGCAGCTCCAGGTGGCCGCCCCCGCGGACTCCGCAACCCTGGAGCGAATTCATCCCGGCCAGACGGCGGTTATCGAAATCCCCAGCGTATCGGCCGCTATCGATGGCAAAGTCCGCGAGGTCAAGGCCGATCAGGTGATTATCGAATTCGCCCGGCCAAACCAGACCGTGCGCCCAGGTATGACGGCTCGGGTGAAGATCAAGCTAAGCTAAAGACGAAGGCCAATCAAAGAAATGAATTTCTTGAAGGACAGTCTCATCGAGCTGATTACCCAGACCTCCACCAATCTTCCGCCTGACGTGCGCGCCGCGATGGGTCAGGCGTTAGAAGAGGAGATTTCGGGAACGCAGGCATCCCAGGCATTGGGCATCATCGCCACTAATATCGACATGGCGCAGCAGGATGAAGGGCCCATCTGCCAGGACACGGGTATGCCCACTTTTGTGATTCACACGCCTGTGGGCGTCAATCAGCTGCATGTAAAGCGGGCTATTCGCGAGGCCGTTGCGGAAGCGACGCGGCGGGGCAAGCTGCGCCCCAACTCGGTGGATTCCCTCACCGGCAAGAACAGCGGAGACAACCTCGGCGAGGAGACTCCCGTAATGCACTTTGAGCAGTGGGAAGAGGACGAAATCGAAGTCAAGCTCATCCTCAAGGGCGGCGGCTGCGAGAACAAGAATATCCAATATTCGCTGCCCTGCGAGCTCGATCATCTGGGCCGCGCCGACCGCAATATCGAAGGCGTGCGCCGCTGCATCCTGCACGCGGTGTGGCAGGCGCAAGGTCAAGGTTGCGCGCCGGGCGCCGTAGGTGTTTGTATTGGGAGCGATCGCGCGCACGGCTACGTCCTCGCCAAAGACCAGCTTTTTCGCACCCTGGACGATGTTAATCCGGTGCCCGAACTCGCCCGGCTCGAAGCCGAAGTGATGGAAGAGGCGAATCGCATCGGAGTCGGCGCCATGGGCTTCGGTGGCAAGGTATCGCTGATCGGATGCAAAGTTCGCGCCGCCAATCGACTGCCGGCCAGTTTCTTTGTTTCGGTGGCGTACGATTGCTGGGCGTTTCGCCGGCTGGGTGTGCGTCTGGATGCATCGAGCGGCGCCATCACGCGCTGGCTATATCGAGATCCGAACCGAGCGATCCAGAAGATGGCCAACATGGAAGGATTTCCCCTCACGGGCCGCGAGGTTGTATTGACGGCACCTCTTTCCGAAGAATCCGTCCGGGCGCTCAAGGTTGGCGACGTGGTGCTGATTTCCGGCGAAGTCTACACCGGGCGCGACGCCGTGCATGCCCATCTGATGAAGAATCCTCCGCCAGTCGATCTGCATGGCGCGGTGCTTTATCACTGCGGCCCGGTCATGCTCAAGCAGGGGGACTGCTGGACGGTGAAAGCCGCGGGACCAACTACCAGCAGCCGCGAGGAGCCTTACCAGGCCACCATCATCGAGAAATATGGTGTGCGTGCGGTGATCGGCAAAGGCGGCATGGGCGCCAAAACATTAGCGGCGCTGAAAAAGAGCGGGGCTGTTTATCTAAACGCGATCGGCGGCGCGGCGCAGTTTTATGCGCGCACGGTCGAAAAGGTGCTGGGAGTGCACCTGCTTGACTTCGGCATTCCGGAGGCGATGTGGCATCTGCGCGTGAACAATTTCGCGGCCATCGTAACTATGGATGCCCACGGCAACAGTCTGCATGCCGACGTCGAGAAGACCACTGGCGATAAGCTGGCCGAACTGCAGCAGGTATAGCGGTCTGTTAAAATCGGATGTAGTTGTTTCGAGCGAGCTTGCATCCCACGGCCAGGTAGCTCAGTTGGTAGAGCGCAGCCCTGAAAAGGCTGGCGTCGGCGGTTCGATTCCGTCCCTGGCCACCAGATTCTAAAGCACTTCGTAGCAAGCAGCCAAGAACATCGGTTTCTAGTCGAGGGAACAATACGGGCACATTCAGGAACCCGTTTCGACCTTGCTCCCCATTTCTCCTTCCATTAATCTCCACATCTCGCGTGCTGTGTTTCCTGTCTTAGCAATGTGGGTCTTCGCCAACTTCGCATAGCGCTCGGTCATTTTGATGTTCGAGTGGCCCAAAATCTTGGCCAGCTCGTAAAGATCGCCCCCGTTCATCATGTACCAGGACGCAAAGTGTGGCGCAGATCATGGAAACGGAAGTCTTCAATCCCACTCCGCTTCAGGACGGTCTCAAAGCTTCCTTCCATGTACATCGTATCAGCGAATTCGTCGCCAGCGTTCTGGCTACCCTTCCGGCATATCTGGACGAAGCGATAAAGCTCAGAACTCGTTGGTCCGTACCTCATCGTCGGGTCCCAATCCCGTGAGAAGTTGAAGTCTTCGAAAGCAGGATCTAATTCGAGTGAGAACCAGAGAACTCTTTCTTGATCCATGGCGTTGATGCGGCTACTCCGCGATGAATAGTTTAGCCTAGGAACCCGTTGGTATCCAGCTTTTCCCAAAAAAGTCGTGCAGATGCGTATCGCGAGGTCAGTTGGATTCGGGACAATTTGATGCGGCTGCCGCGTAGAATAGCGATTGCTGGCGTAAAAAAAACCGTTCCGACGCACTTGGCGTACACTCCGGGTTCCCGTGATCAATGAACTCTTCGGGACGCCTGCAACCTGCAGAAAGGCGATTGCCTGTAGACTCGCCTTTAGAGTTCATCGGAAGGTCCGCGACGAGGAGAGTGTTCAGAATTAAGAACTCCGGTTCGGAGTTCAGTCGGATTTTTTGTAACGCCAGCTCCTAGAGAAAGGCTACATGGCAGTTGAAAAAAGCATAGCTGCTAGGACTGCCCATCCTCCTGTGCCAAAATTCACCTGAAGCTTTTGGCAGGGCCTAACGGCCGCTCAGAAGGAGCCGACAGGCGGATTACTGGCTGAACCTGCAAACTGGGCGAAATGATTACGGTATGCTCTCAAGGGCCTTCGGGGAAACGCTTGTTCTGTGCATCGCGAAGCTTTCCGGCCACCGTAGCGTCGCGAAAAACCGCCGGACGAGTGCAACCCGCGAAAACCGGCTTCACCGCTTTCACGGTCCGCGTAGCCGTGGATGGTTTCAATACATGAATTAATTCGCGCGGTAGATTAGTATAGTCTAGACTAGGGTGCGCACACGGGAACTGTTTGCGGTTGTCCCCTTGACTGAGACAAACAGTTAAGACACTGATCGCCGTTCGCTGTAAATTCATTGTGCCCGATCCCGGAACGGTTTTAGGATGGACCTGCCGGTGAAGCGGAGACGGGCA
>Ga0182024_10001752_pt1 | contig 55077 bp, 52 predicted proteins | sample P32metaG_FD_120480 | JGI IMG/M metagenome (GOLD analysis project Ga0182024, IMG submission 120480) | Permafrost microbial communities from Stordalen Mire, Sweden - P3-2 metaG (Illumina Assembly) | ecosystem: Environmental > Terrestrial > Soil > Wetlands > Permafrost | place: Sweden: Stordalen...
AGTGGTTAGTGGTTAGTGGTTAGTGGTTAGTGATCAGTTGCCGATCGCTTTCAACTGACACCCTTCACCGGATCGCACCAAAAACCGTTCCCTGCTCCCTGAAAATCCACACCCACTATTCGCCAACTGCCAAGAACTGATCACTGACCACTGATAACTGACTTACAGCCTCTCCGCTGCCCTCAGCTTCGCGCTGCGCGAGCGCGGATTGCGCTCCAGTTCTTCTTCCGCGGCCGTAACCGGCTTTCGGGTAAGAATCTCCCAGATTCCCTTTTGCGCGCCTTCCCGCAGATTGTCTTTTGCGATGCGATCTTCCAGCGAGTGGAAGCTGATGACGACCAGCCTTGCTGAGGGCTTAAGCAACCTGGGTGCGGCCTCGAACAATGCCTTGATCTCGTCTAACTCTTGATTCACGTAAATACGAAGCGCTTGAAAGGTTCGGGTGGCCAGATGAATGTGCTCTTGTTTCATTGTTGGGGCGGCTGAAGTTACAATCCGGGCTAACTGACCCGTGCTGTTAATTGGCCGCCCACGAACAATGGCTCTGGCTATTCTCCGCGACCTCCTTTCCTCTCCGTATTCGTAAATGAGGTCCGCAAGCTCTCGCTCGTCTGCCTCATTCACCACTTGTTCGGCTGTTGGTCCCCGGCGCGTATCCATGCGCATTTCCAATGGACCATCTGCCTGAAAACTGAATCCCCTGCGCGCTTCGTCAAACTGCAGGCTGCTAACTCCAAAATCTGCCAGTAACCCATCCACTGAGGCCGGCTTCACATGCCTGGCAATGGAACTGAATGCCTCATCCACCAGAGTTACCTTGGGCGCCTGATCGCCTAACTCACTCGAAACCCCCGCGAGCCGAATCCTTGCCAGTTCCAACGCTTCAGCGTCCCGGTCGAACCCAATCAGATGACCTTGAGTCCCGAGAAGTCTGAATATCCCCTCGGCATGCCCCGCTAACCCGAGCGTGCAGTCAACATAAGTTCCGCCTGCGCGCACTCTTAGAAAATCGATCGCTTCCCGGTAAAGAACTGGCACATGGCGATCGCTCGTTTTCGTCATGCGCTCCCCCCTGAGGGGTGTTTGCATTTCAACCGTTCGCGTTGATCAAAGCGGCCACCGACTTGCGGTCCTCCGCCGTCATTGCGTTACCCAGAACCCGCTCTTCGAAGTCCTTCTCGTTTTGAACTTCAAGAAACACCAGCTTCCCCAGCACCACAACTTCAGCGTCGAGCCTGGCTGCTTCACGCAACTTCTGGGGCAGCACCACTCGCGACTGGTTGTCCATCTCTACCTGCTGCCCGAAATAGGCTGTCCAGTTCAAATACTTCTCCACCGCGTCGTCGAGGCTTCGCGCGGCCAAAAGCTTTTCCTGCTTCTCCCATTCCGGCAACGGCCAAATCTGGGCGCTCTTACCATCGGACGAAGTGATGTACAACTGGGTCACGTTGGCCGCATCCAGCAAGGTTTTGAACGCAGACGGGATCTTCAATCTGCCCTTGTCGTCCACCTTGGCCGGATTGTTTCCCCTGAACACCGATCTGCCTCTTGCCCGTCCGCGGCGAATTTCGAATTCCTTGCCACGTCTGGTCCACTGCCCTGAAGTTGCCTGTTCCCGTTAGCCATGCTGATACCCCGGCCGTTTTTGTCCCCTCCACTCCTCGTGGCAGGAATCAATTGGGAGTAAACTTATTTCTGGGTCGGATCGGCAACTTCTCTGCTTTCGTGCTGAGCGACCTGGGAAGCCACTTTGCTCCACTGGACTCCACTTAGCTCCATAAGAGCGATAGTACAGCCCTTCTTGGCGAGCGCAAGAGAAAAAAGCAAGCTAAATCAGGAAAATTTTGGGTTGATTGCCGGAAATTCGTCTAATAGCTTAATAGGAATCCACTACCACAACATGTAGTGTTTACTGCGCAGGTTCCGCTACTGGACAAATAGAGCGACTTCGTGATAAAGCGAATAAAAAGCGAACGAACAGGCTCACGTAATCGGAGCACGCTCGGCGCCCTTCCGCTTCTCCCGCTCCACCAGGACCTTTAGAAGATAGAAAAACACCAGGATATTCACCACCAGCAATCCCGATCGCATCATCGTGGCCTTGCGGATCACCTCAAAAATTTCCCACGGCAGAAAGGATCCGGTGATAAGCAGCGTGAGGTATTCGCCCCAGACTTTTTCAAGGTAGAGCCCAATGCCCTCGGTCATGCCAACCGCCGCATAGGCGAACAGCCCGACGCTGAAGCGGCGCAGGAACCGGTCATTCACAATTGCGGCCCGGTCAAGGATGAAGTCAACAAAGCGCGACTCGGGATTGAAGTGCAAGTGGTGCACCAGCCTCAGCAGCATGTCGCCCAGATCCTTGTGCACCAGACGGAGCGCGCCCACTCCAACCGCGATGAACAACAGCGCCTGGCTAAGTTTGAAGGCCGCAATCAGAATGAGCCACCGATTGTGGTGGGGCCTCTCAATGGATCTCTTGGATAGGAAGTCGATGATTTCCTCGGCCACGCGGCGCCCAATTACAAGCGGACCCCTATCGATACGTTAAACGATGTTGGCTGGTTCTCCCAATCGCACCTCCGTTGTAGCCCGAACTTGTGAAACAGGGTCCGATTCTCCCGCACTCAAAATGCGCCGTTGGATTGTTGATCTTGCCGAGGTCCGCGCGCTTGGTAAACCGGCTTCAATCCAAACAGCAGGCTGGCGCGTTCTGGTGATGAAGTCAGTTCCCCACGAAGGCCGTACATCCCATGATTCGCTCTACCAGGATTTTCGACTGAGTTCTGCTGCCCAACTAACCACTCTCCGAACTCCTTCATCCCCTCCAGCCGGAAGAGAGCAGCGATGCAATTCAAGCGCGCTGATCCGTACTCTTCCGGCTGTCTTTTTTCTCGCTCATTCAGCGCCGGTGCGACACGATAGCATCGAACTCATGACGCAGAGATTCGAGACTCGCCAGTGGGTTCCTTTTCGGGTGGAGCTGGTCTTCGCGTTTTTCGCCAATCCCACCAACCTGCCTCACCTGATGCCTCGCAAGTTGGAAATGCGCATTGAAGACGCACGCATCCAGCCGCCGCCCCCGCGGCCTGTCCCTCCCGATCCGGCGCGGCGCTTTCGCAGCGTGGGCGCCGGCGTAGGATCGGAAATCCTCATCAGCTTTTTTCCCATCCCCTGGATTCCCCGCCGCGTCAGTTGGATGACACGCATTACCGAATTCGTATGGAACAGCCACTTCTGCGATGAACAGGTGCGCGGCCCCTTCACACTTTTCTATCATCGCCACGGCATTCAGGCCGAAGTACGCGATGGTGTAGAAGGTACGCTGGTCAGCGACGAGATTGAATTCACCTTGCCATTTGGAATCCTCGGACGGGTCGGCGAAGTGATGGTCCGCCGCAAACTAGCCAGATCCTTTGCCCATCGGCAAAAGCGTCTGCCGGAGATTCTTGGAGTGGCTGCGCAACAGGCTGTCAAGCGTACTTAAGAGCGCGTGGATGAGTTCGTTGAATATGCCGGCGACCGATTCTGGCAGGACGAGCTTCCCAAATGCAGGTCCTTCGACTCCGGTCGCCGCGGCGACTTACGCTTTGCTCAGGATGACAGTTCTTTTTGTTGGTATGAACATCAGAGACGGGACACGAGAGCGCAGCATCATTGCTTGCTGTTCAGCAGAGCATCGCGGTCGATCACATTGCCATCCACAATCAGCCCGGAGATGCGGCGCGCGTTCCAGATGTTGACCGTGGGATCACCATCGATGACCAGAATATCGGCGCGGCGGCCCGGAGCGATCTGGCCCAGCTCATTCCATCCAAACTGAAGCGCGTAGTTGTTGGTCGCGGCGGCCAGCGCCTCACGCGGCGAAAGTCCCAGCCGCACCAGCATCTCAAGCTCGGTATGCATTCCAATGCCCGGCATCGACCCAAACACCGCAGCTCCGCTGGCCGCAAGGTAATGCGGAAATGCGGAAAAGATCGTCTGATTAATGCGCCAGAGCCGCATCGCAGCCTGATCGGCTTTTTTGCGCTGGCCCTCTTCCATGTAACGCTGAGCCGCTGCGGGCAGGTGCCGTGTCCAGGGCGCAAGCGGGTAGTTCAGCTCGCCCGTGGCGCGATTCGGCGGATCGAACATGTGGGCCGGATCCAGCAACGCCGCGGCAGGTTCCTTCCACAGATTGCGATGGTCCGGCAATAGCAGGTAATAGAGGCTGAAGGTGGGCATTAGCGCCGCATGGTGCGTCGCTACGAATTTGGAATATGCGCGCCAAAGCGGGTCGGTGGGCGGCAGGCGTTCAGAGTAGTCATACGCCGTGTTTGCAGCCGGTCCTTCGGGGGCATCCACCAGCGGGCGTTGCAACTCGCTGGGAACCACACCGAGCTCATACCGGCTCATGTGCAGCAACACATCCACGCCGGCTTCGATGCCTACCTGATAAGGCGTGGAAACAAATTCGCCATACGTGATCAGCCCCAATTGGTGTGCGCGGGCAACGATAAGCTGTGTATTGGCCGCGGTCAGGTTGTGACCAAGCCAAAGCACGCGCGTTCCCAGCTTGGCCGTGTCGGCAAGTTGGCGTGCTGTCTGCTCAGGGCTCAACTCAACTGGAAGCGCTCCCTCCTTCAGCGTGGCCGCCCACTCGGGACGCTTGGCCAGAAGGCTCCAGTCATCCGTCGTTCCGATCGAGTCCACAAGGTAAAGGTGCGGGCTTGGATTGGCAGCGGAATCGATCGATCCCCGGCGGTCTTCGCCGGAAGCCACAACCGTGGTCACACCCATGTAGAGATCGGCGCTGGCCTGGCCCTGCGAGTTCATGCCGGCGAAGCCGTCAACCAGCCCTGGAATAAGGTATTTTCCCGTGCAGTCGAGGACTGTCGCGCCCTTGGGAATCGTGATCGCACTCCGCAGGCCCACCTCGCTGATGCGCCCATCGCGCACAATCACAACCGCGTCCTGCAGGTCCTGGGCCGAGTGGCCCCACTCGGTAACATCCACAATCGTTCCGCCGGCCAGTACAAGTGGAACCGGAACTGCTGCTGGCGCTTTTGGGGGAGCCGATGGCTGTGCCTGGGCCAAGGCCAGCGCTCCGGCCACTGCCACTCCGCAAAAACCCATCGCAAGGTCTTGAACAAGTCGCATAGGTGAACTGGTCTTTTGAGGATTGTCGCACAGCGCTTTGGGTAGACCCGTCAAGCCGCCCAATCCGTGCCAATGACTGGTTGCCTTCTTCGCCCAGGGCGACCGGTCCGGCGGTCGTCCCAAGCTCTGCCGAAGGCCGGCTGCGGCATGGACCCCTACCGCTCCGCCTCCCGCTTCAAACGATCAAGCCAGGTTTGATCGATCGTTTGCAGTTCCTTCGACGAATAAAACAACGTCGGCACGAACCCGGACATCGACTCTTCCGTTTGCACCATCGTCTTGTTGCCCGGCAGCCGCTCCAGTTTCCAGACATGGACAGCCGTGGCATTCAAAGCTTTCCCCGTCCATGCGATCTCCTTGTAGGGGTCCACAAGCGCGATCTTCGATTGGATGCGAGTTCCACCGGTGGTCCATGTGAATTTCGTTCCGCTTTCAAGCGGCCCGATCATCTCTGCTTCTTTGATGTCCGGCTGCCATTTCGGCCAGTTGTTTACGGCCGTCAATATGCTCCACACCTTTTCTGCCGGCGCCTGAATGACAATTTCGACCGAGGCTTTAATCGGCGCATCGCTTTCAATCGCGCCTGCGCGCGCCAGGCTTTCCAGATCGTTGACCCTGCTATGGAATATCACGATCAACAGGAGCACAGTTACACACGTCAGAAGCATTACCGTCAGCCATCGACGCATCGACGTGATCTCCGTTCTATTGCGGCTCTCCCTTTTCTAGCTGGCCACCAGCGTAGGCCGCTGCCGCATCGCCAGCAGGGGCAACACTTGTGCTTGCGCCGCATCCACCGTCAAGCCGTATTTGGCGCGAAGATCATCCACCTTTCCATGCTCAATGAACTGGTCAGGCCAGCCGATCCGTACCACAGGCACTTTGCTGCCCATCTCCTCCAGCGCCTCCATGACCGATGAGCCAAAACCTCCCATCTTCACATGATCCTCGAACGTGACAAAGGCGGCCACGCGTTGCGCATACTCTGCGAGCATGGCGCGGTCCAGCGGCTTGATGAAGCGTGGATTGATTACCGCGGCTGAGTAACCATTGCGCTCCAGGCGGCTGGCCAGCTCCCTGGCCAGCGTAGTCATCGGCCCCAGCCCCAGAATGGCCACGTCGGAACCATCCTCGATTACCTCGGCCTTGCCCACCGGAATCGCCACCGGCTCGGCTTTGCGCGCCACGCCTGTTCCTATTCCGCGCGGGTAGCGGATTGCGCTCGGACCAGGAAGAAGGACAGCCGTTTGCATCATGTCGGCAAGCTCGTCTTCGTCCTTGGGAGCCATCAGCACGATTTCCGGAATCCCGCGCAGATAGCTGATGTCGAACAGTCCGTGATGCGTTGGACCGTCGTCGCCCGACAGTCCGGCACGGTCCATGCAGAACACCACCGGCAGCTTCTGCAGGCATACGTCATGCACAACAGGATCGAAAGCCCGCTGCAGGAATGTGGAGTAAATGGCGCACACTGGCCGATAGCCGCGCGTCGCCATTCCAGCGGCAAACACCACCGCATGTTCTTCCGCAATCCCAACATCGAAATATCTCTTCGGATGATGCGGGCGGAACAGATCGAGCGCTGTGCCATTGGGCATCGCCGCGGTGATGGCTACAATGCGCTCGTCGCGGTTGGCCAGGCCCACAAGCGTGTCGGCAAAGACCTCGGAATAGGTAAGCTGCCCTGCGGGCTTGGTCTTGCCCGTCTCCGGATCGTACGGCCCGAGCCCATGAAATTTTTTCTGGCCATCGAGCGCCGGCTGGTAGCCTCGGCCCTTCTGCGTCAGCACATGCAGCAGCACCGGGTGGTCCGCGGCCTTGAGAAACTTGAACGTCTCAACCAGCAGCGGCAGATTGTGCCCGTCGATGGGACCGAAATACTCCAGGCCGAACTCCTCAAACATAATGGACGGCCACAGCATGCTCTTGGCAGCCTCTTCAGCGCGCCGCGCAAGGGTCACAGCTGTCTTGCCGCCGATCTTCTGCACAATGCGCTTGGCCCGGTCGTGCAGATGCTGGTAGTGCTCGTTGGTGACAATCTTGTGGAAGTAGCGCGCAATCGCGCCCACGTTCCGGTCGATGGACCACTCGTTGTCGTTGAGCACAATGATCATTCGTCTCGTACGCTCGGCAATGTTGTTCAGCGCTTCAAACGAAATCCCATTGGTAAAGGCCGCGTCTCCGGCAACGGCAATCACGTTTTCCGTCCCGCCGGCCAGATCGCGCGCCACGGCCATACCAAGGGCCGCGGAAAGCGCGGTGCCTGCGTGCCCGGCTCCGAAGCAATCGTGCTCGCTCTCGGTGCGAAGCATGAATCCGTTCAGCCCGCCCGGCTGCCGAATGGTCGCAAAGCGGTCCAGCCGGCCAGTCAAGATCTTGTGGATGTAAGCCTGGTGGCTGACATCGAAAAGCAGCTTGTCCTCGGGAGTGTTAAAGACCGTGTGCAGCGCCAGCGTCAGTTCCACCACGCCCAGGTTCGGGCCCAGGTGGCCGCCGGTCTTTGACAGTGTCTGGATCAGAAATGCGCGAATCTCCTCCGCCAGCTCTGCCATCTGCGCAAAACTCAGGCGCTTCAGGTCGGCCGGCGAGTGGATGGACTCCAGCAATGCTCCCATGGTCTTCCTTCCCCCGGACATGGCCTGCCCGGAAACAAAACAGGCCCAAGCCACTGCGGGTTTACCAGGCTGGCAATGGTTTGAGATCAGGCCAGAAACCACCCGCGCCCCGCCAGGACCGGTCTCCTGTGGGCGGCTGAAGAGGGGCTCATCGCCCCAGTCGTATCCCCAAGTATACCAACCCCGTGCCTCGACCTTCGCAATTGTTTTGACGGATTCCAACCGCTGCGGTCTAAATCAGCGGCGCGGAGTCAACCAAAAGGAAAAATTGGCGAATTTTCCATCGAGCACAGTTGCCGGATGCTCACTTGTTTATCGCCATATTACCGGGTATATTACTGGTTATAGATTGGAGGCGGTCATGGGCAGCACCTCTCAAATGCGCGCGCTGAAGAATTACCGCAAGCGCCTCAATCAGCGCGGAATGGCCCGTTTTGAAGTATTGGGGCTTTCGACCGACCGCGAATTGATTCGTTCGTTGGCCCGAAGGCTGGCGGAACCCGATCCCGAGGCCGCAAAGATTCGCGCGTCCTTCCGTCAAGCTTCAGCGGCATCTTCACGGAAGGGTGGGATTCTTGCGGCGCTGCGTCGTTCACCTCTGGTGGGAGCCGATCTCAACCTCGTTCGCCCGCGGATCGATGGCCGAAAGGTTGACCTTTGACCCGCTACCTTCTGGATACGAATATCATCAGCAACGTCACCAAACCGAAGCCGCCCGAGTCTCTCGTCGCCTGGTTGTCGGAGCGGCCCGATGAGGACTTGTTCATCGCCTCGCTGACTGTTGCTGAGATCTGGTTTGGAGTGTTGGGAAAGTCGGCCGGAAAGAACCGCGCACAATTGGAGCGCTGGTTCGCGGGACCGGAAGGGCCGCAATCGCTGTTTGCAGGACGTGTCCTTCCCTTCGATGAGGAGGCCGGCCTGATCTGGGCTCGACTCATGGCGGCGGGGGCGAGAACCGGACGGCAGCGCAGCGCACTGGACATGATCCTGGCGGCTGTCGCGGAAGCCAACGACTGCGTCGTCGTTACCGACAACGAAAAGGACTTTACAGGCCTCAAATTCATCAATCCGATGCGCTCCGGGAGTTGAGCAAGTGACGGTTTCCCAGGTCTCACAACCAGTCAGCCGAAGCTGTAGCATTGAAATGAAGAGTGCAACAGGAGGCATTACCGTGCTCAGAAATTCCAAGGCGATTCGCATAGGCTTGCTGATCCTCGGGCTGGTCGTCCCCTTCCTTCTGCATGGGCAGTTGCCGGAACCTGGATCGGCGCCCTCAAGCGCACCCAACCCGCTCTCCGACCCAACCGTCAAGCCGGGCAAGATGCTGCTCTTCGACCTTGAAGCCCGCTTTGCCAAAGACGTGGCCGCACGCGGCGGCGCTGCCTTCGCCGATTGGTTTGCCGACGACGGTGTCTCGCTTAGCAACGGCGCTGCACCCGTGATGGGCAAGGTGGCCATCGTCAAATCCGCGAATTGGTCCCCCAAAGATTACCGACTCACCTGGACCCCCACGGATGCCGTCATGGGCCCGTCTGCCGATATGGGTTATACATGGGGCCACTTTGAAGGCCGCAGCAAGGACGCCAACGGCAACCCCGTAACCACCAGCGGCCGCTACATGACCATCTGGCGCAAGCAGCCGGACGGCAGTTGGAAAGTGGTTCTTGACGCCGGCAGCAACGAGCCCGCCGCAGCAGCAGACTGCTGCAAAGTTCCCTCAGGGTTCTGAGAACCTGTCGAAATCTAAAAATGATTGCGTTTTCAAGGCAAAGTTTTTTGTCATTTTCTGCATCTAACATACAAGGGAGCATGTATAACTCGGCCTAGATTGACGACTGCGGCCGGCACACTGTATAAGTAATTCAAACTAACACCGTCCTGATTACCTTAAGTAATAGTTTTTACATGTCTTTAGTTACATTTTGGAATTACCTATGTCTTAATTTATGCAAATGAAAAACTCCCCTCATAGTGGCAGCGCCAATTCCGGTTTTATGGTTCATACTTGCGGGGGGTGGACTGTGTATCTTACGGGAGCGATCCATGGTTTGCATCAGGGAGATCGCCAGCCACTCGCCTCCCGTCAGGAGCAGGATATCTTCGATCGCAACCCTGATGCCGCTCTGGACGAATTAAGTGAGCTTTCCGCCGTCCTGGGCAACGCCGACTACGCTTACATAGGCTGGGTAGACTCCAATCGCCTGTGGTTCAAATCAAAGTTTGGATTCAATGCGTCGGAGCAGCCGCGCGCCTCAACCGCGTGTCAATGGATGCTGGAGAAGGGTCAACCTCTCCTCATCCGCGATGCCGGCCAGGATGCGCGCTTCCCACCAGCGGGAATCCCACTGATGGGCGCGAAACCCTGCCGCTCCTACGCCGGAGTCCCGCTCATCTCGAGCGCCCAGCAGGTCATCGGCACGCTGGCTGTGCTGGCACGCGAGCCGAACCGATTCAACCAGAATCACATCACGCTTCTTGAAGTCCTAGGCCGCCAGGTGGTCACGCGGCTTGAACTCTACCAACGCATCCGCTCGCAGGAGCAGGCGCAACGCGCGCGCCAGCGTACCGAGCGCGCCCTGGCCATTGAACGCTGCTTCGTCGCCGCCACTTTGGATTCCGTCCCTGCGTTGGTTGCGGTCCTCGACACCGCTGGCCGCACCGTGCGGCTAAACCACTCCTGCGCGCAATTGACCGGGCTCAGCCTGGCAGACGCCGTGGGCCGTCACTTTATCGACGAGGTGCTGGAGCCCAACGACCGTCCCTGGGCCGACGCCAAGCTGCGCGACGCTGTGCATGGACAAGTCTCGGGACCACACGAAACCGCATGGAGAGTAGTCGGCGCGGAGAGCCGGCGCGTCAGTTGGACCCTGCGTCCGCTGCAGGGACCCAACGACGAGATTCAGTACATTGTCGTCAGCGGCCAGGATGTGACCGACCAGCGGCAAATTGAAATGGCGCTGCACTCCAGCGAAGCGCGATACCGCGAGGTCGTCGAAAATTCGCTAGGCTTTGTATTCACCTGCTCGCTTGAAGGCAGGCTCACCTCGCTCAATGCGTTCACCGCTGAAACCCTCGGCTACCGCAGCGAGGCCCTCACCGGACGCTTTGTTTCAGAACTTGTGGATAGCGCCGGTCTGGCCGGCTTCCAGGATTGCCTGCGCACCCTGGAATCCAAAGACGAGTGGCAGGGTGCATTGCCCTTGCGCCGCAGTGACGGTGTGTATCGCCGCATCGCCTGCCGCGCCCGCCGCATGCAATTGCCCGGAGAACGTCCCTTCATCCTCATCCATGGCACCGACGTGACCGAGCAGCACGAAGCCGAGCTGGCGCTGCACATGGCCCAGCGCCAGCGCGAATTGATTCTTGAATCGGTGGACGACGGTATCTACGGCATCGACCTCGAAGGCCGCATAACCTTCATCAATCAGGCCGGCGCACTTGCCCTCGGTTATGACCCCGAGCTCCTCACCGGCCGCGATCTTCACGAGGTCATTCACCATAGTCACTCCGACGGCACGCCGTATTCGAAGTCCACCAACCCCATCCTTCAGGCTCTGCGCCGCTGCGAGTCGATCCGCATGAGGGATGAAGTTTTCTGGCGTCAGGACGGCACCTCTTTCCCTGTTGAATACAGCGCCAATCCACTTCTGGAAGATGGCCGCATCTCCGGCATGGTCATCGCCTTCCAGGACGTCTCAGAGCGGCGCCGCCTGGAGCGCATGAAAGAGGAGTTCATCTCCACCGTCAGCCACGAACTGCGCACTCCGCTCACCTCGCTGCGCGCCTCGCTCGGCCTTGTCTCTTCCGGCACGCTGGATAAGCGCCCGGAAAAACAGCGCCAGATGATCGACATGGCGATCGGAAACTGCGACCGGCTTATTCGCCTAGTCAATGACATCCTCGACTTCGAAAAAGTTGAAAAGGGGAAGCTCCCATTGTTCCGCCACCCGGTGGAAGCCACTGACCTGCTCCGCCGTGCCGCTGACGTAGCCTATTCCGCCGCCAGCCAGGCGCACATCACCCTGCGCGTCGATTCCCAGCCCGCAGAGGTTCTGGCCGATGAAGAGCGCATCCTGCAAGTGCTCAACGAGCTGGTTGCCAACGCCATCAAGTTCTCGCCTCCCGAAACCACCATCCGGCTCGCCGCCTACCTCTTGCCAAAAGGGGCCCCGGGCAACGAAGAAGTCTCCTTCGTCGTTGAGGACCAGGGCCGCGGCATCGCGCCGGAAAAACTCGACCGCATCTTCGACCGCTTCCAGCAGGGGGATGCCTCAGACTCCCGCGCCCTGGGCGGCACCGGCCTCGGACTCGCCCTTTGCCGCAGCATTATCGAACAGCACGGCGGCCGCATCTGGGCTGAAAGCACCCCCGGACAAGGCAGCAGCTTCCAATTCACCATCCCTGCGGCTCCCAAGCCTTCAATCTAGTACCGCGACGGTGTGGATCGGCGGTCTCCCAGGTCTTCCGCCGCGACGGACGAGACCCGGGGCACCCTCAATTTAAGGTTGAATTACAAAATCATGCGGCCAGGCGTTAGTCTGATGGATTCGTCGGCAATCTCACACCTGAGCCGCGTTTCCAGCGACGATCGTCAACGCTTGCGAGCCCAGCCCGCATAGACCGCCCCCTCCCCGCCGTTTATGATCCCTGAAAGACTCTCCATGAGCAAAGATATACAGGCCGCCGGCGTCGCCCGCGAATTCCAGATCGCCGGTGAAGTCCTGAGCGCCACACCATACGGCAGCGGACACATCAACGATACGTATTGCGCCGTCTTCCTTCAGGCCAACGCTCACATACGTTACATCCTGCAACGGATCAATACCAGAATCTTCCGCAACCCTGTAGCGCTGATGGAAAATATTCAGCGCGTGACGTCGCACCTTGCGGCGCAGATGGAAGACGAGCCTGACAGCACTCGCCGCGTGCTCACACTCATTCCCGTGCGCGACGGACAGCCCTGGCACATGGACAAGGAAGGCGGTTATTGGCGCGCCTATCGTTTCATCGAGCGTGCCCACACCTACGATGCCGTCGAATCCACTCAACAGGCGTTTCAGGCAGGCAAGGCGTTTGGGCGATTCCAGCAGTTGCTTGCCACTTTACCTGCACCGCGATTGCACGCGACCATCCCCGACTTTCACAACACGCCCAAGCGGTTCAATGCCTTCGAGCAGGCACTCGCCGCCGACGCAGCCGGTCGCGCCGCTCTTGCAAAGCCTGAAATCGATTTCGCCTTCGCACATCAATCCATGGACGGAGTTCTGCTGAATGCCAACCTGCCAGAGCGCGTCACACACAACGACACCAAGCTCAACAATGTGATGATCGATGACGAAACGGGCGAGGGCATCTGCGTCATAGACCTCGACACCGTGATGCCCGGATTGGCGCCTTACGATTTCGGAGACATGGTGCGCACCACCACCAGCCCGGCGCTCGAAGACGAGCAGGACCTGTCCAGGGTGACCATGCAGTTCCCCATGTTCGAGGCCCTGTTGCGCGGCTATCTCAGTTCTGCCGGCAGCTTCCTCACCAAAGGGGAAAAGCAACTCCTTGCCTTCTCGGGAAAGTTGATCACCTTCGAAATCGGCATCCGCTTCCTCACGGACTACCTGGCTGGCGACGCCTATTTCAAAGTACATCGCGAAGCGCACAACCTCCATCGGTGCCGAACTCAATTCAAACTTGTCGAGTCCATCGAACGGCAGGAAGAACAAATGAATCGCCTGATCAACGAACTCCTGAACGAGTAAGCATAGTGACTCGCACCAGCGAGAAAGCCAGCGCCGCCAGTGTGAGCCAGGCGAACCAATCGCCCAGCATTAAATAGATTGTTGCGTCGTGTGCCTCCGGCACATCTGCCAATAGAGTCGCGAAAGTAGCGGAATTGCTGCGCTTCTCTCCCAGGATCCGTCCGCGATTGTCGCTCACTGTCAGGAAGCCCAGCTTGGCGGCGCGCGCAATGCTGAAGCCGTCTTCCACGCCGCGCATGATCGCGATATGACCATGCCACACGCGGTCCAGCGTGAAATCCCACGCAGGCGCCAGAATCAGTCCCGTGCCCGCCTCACCGTATTGGCGCGATAACGGAGTAAAGTCCAGATCCTTGCAAATGGCCACTCCCAATCTATTCTGCGTCTCGGGCAGAAACGTGAGCGTGCTGCCCGGTTTGAGCTGAGATTCGAACGGCGGCAGCAGGTGGTGCTTGTTGTAGCTCTCAACCGCGGCGTGCGGCGCATACACGCGCGCCTGGTTGTACTCGGCGGGCGAGTTCACGAAGACCAGTCCCACCACGATCCCCGCGCCAGTCTTGTCCGCCAGCAACTGAAACAGAGCGTCGGTGGCGGCGGCTCTCCCTTCTACGACGACGCCAAGCTTCTCCGGCAGCACGATGATTTGCGCGCCCTGGGCGGCAAGAGCTTCCGCCGGAACCGCATAATCGTGGAACAGGCGCGCCGTCTCCGCTCCCTCATCCGCTATGTCGGAATTTGCCGCCAGGTCCGATGCAATCAAGCCGACCCTTATACGGGGTCCAGGCACGGGCAAGGAGAGACGCACCGCACCAAAGATCAGCGCCAGACCGATGACTCCCAGTCCCGCGCCAAGGATGCGCATTGCCTGTTTCCGCTCGCCTCGCCACAGATGCAAACCAACGGCAAGCGTAGAGGAAAACAGGAGCAACAGAAAGCTCATACCCCACGGCCCGGTGACGGAAGCAAGTTGCAGGAACGGCAGGAAGTTCAATTGTGTATAGGAGAGACCGCCCGCGGTGCCATGGACGGAAACAAGATTGAGCAGGTATTCAAAAGAGACCCACGTCGCCGGGAAGGCTATCATTGCGCTCCACCGGGCGCCGCGCCCAAGCAGCGCCCGATAAAGCAACACGGCCAGCACGAAGACAAGCGCCCACGAGACCAACATGCAAGCCAGCAACGGTGCGCGCAGAATTAAGTGGAGATAACGCCACATATTCAGCATGCCAATCAACCAGCCACACCCTGCAACCAAGGCAGTTGCCCACCACGAGTTGCGCGCGGCAAAGAGCAGCACCGGCAGCGGCGCAAACCACATCAGAGGCCACATGGGGAAGAGACCTGTGCCGAACCACACCAGCACTGCAGTGGCCGCCGCGGCAAGCAGCGCGATGCCGATGCGCCGATAGTCAAATGCGAATGCCATCGATGTACCTCCTGAACGAGCGCCGGTAGAGCGCGCGAAAGCTGGCCGGCGTCGCGTCCAGCCGTCCGCCCAGGTAGAGCATGATGAGGCCGTGCGAGAGAGCGCCCATTTCAAAGACCATCTCCCATGGGTCATCTTTGCGGAAACATCCGCTCTCCATCCCTTCCTTGAGTACATCCACCATCAGATTCGCCGTGGGAGAGCGGCCGGCCTTGAAGTCGCTCGGGTAGCGGCGCGCACCTTCGCGCGGCTTGAGAAACATCAACTCGAAAAGCCGCGGGTTTTTGAGCGCGTGGTCGAGATAGATCTCCGACATCTTCGTAAGCCGCTGCTCCACGCCGCCCGAGAAACGCCTGCGCGTCAGCCGCGCAGCCAGTTCCTCGAATCCATCGTCGGCCAGCGCGTTCAACAGGCTATCCCGACCGCGGTAGTGGCGGTAGATCGCCATGGGCGTAATGCCTACAGCGTCGGCCACACGGCGCATGGTCACCGCCTCGGCGCCTTCCTCATCCAGCAGGCGGCGGGCGGCGACGGCGATCTTATCAGCGGTTGGCCGAATGTTCATGTATACAGCGTATACATGTTCCCCAATTCGCGCAAGGCCGGAGAATCAGGCCACGTCACTCAGATTGTTTTTGTGGGCGTCGGCGCCCCTTGGACCGCTTTGCCTGAGCGCTCAAAACTTCCCGGCAGTTTTCAGAGCCGCCTCAATAGTTTTGAGCGGCAACAGCAGTGATAAAGGCGCATCCAGCAACGGAACAGCGCCATAGCCGGCATACCATTGCGTAGCCCGTTGATTCTTGGCATCGATCAGGAGCGCGACGCCGCCGACCTCCGCAGACGCCAGAAGACAACGTCTTCCCGCCGCAAGCAGAAGCTGGCCTCCAAGGCCCTGTCCCTGCACTCCGCGATCCACGGCCAGGCGCGCCAACCTGAAGGCCGGCACGTCGTGCCGCGCCAGTCCCCGCTTCACCAACTCAGGCGTCCGAGCATACGCAACGGAGGCCGGGCTCAGGCTGTAGAAGCCGAGTATGGCCTTGTTGTCTCTGTCGTCCATTGCAAGAAAGGTCTTGGCCCCGCCCAATTCGTGGCTCTTGCGAGCGTACCGCCGGAGAAATTCATTCAAAGCTTCTTCGCCACAGTCGAAGGCGTCCCGGTCGTGGTGCTTGCCGATCGGCTCCTCATGCCACGCAGTGACACTCATAACAGCGCTGGCAACGCCTTTGCAGCGGCAACCAATCGCGGATTGGGTCGAGGCGGGTTTTCCAACAGGTCTAAAACGCGCAGGCTATCCCTTTCGGACAGTTGCACCTGCTCAGCTTGCGCAATCACATCCCTGGCAGCAACCAACGCGTGCCGGACGACGAAATCGGTCAGATCCGTGTGCCTCAGCGCAACAGCCCGCAGCAGCAGCGCCTTTTCCTCGGCTCGAATCCGCAGGGACATCCGGTTGTTGTCTTCAACGGCTACTCTCGGCATGAGTCGACTCCTCGAATTGACACATTCAAAGCGTACAAGACTCGGCAAGTGATGTCAATTTTATACGCATTGATTGCGTTCACCGAAGCCAATGGCCCCAAGGCATTCGAGACTGCCCACACCCCCGGCCCGACCATGAGACAATGCCCTCGACGGCCACTTCCCTCCCCAATCCAGGGCCGCCGGACAAATAATCCAATGGCAATCACGACCCGCATCCAGGACCTGCTCTTTGGCCGGCCGCTGGCCACCAGCGAGGAGCGCGCCGAGCACATCGGGCCCATCGCCGGCATCCCTGTGTTCGGCCTGGACGCCCTGAGTTCCGCCGCTTACGGCCCGGAAGCCGCACTCACCCTGCTCATCCCGCTTGGCCTGCTGGGCGTGCATTACATTGTTCCCGTCAGCGCCGCCATTGTGGCCCTGCTCGCCGTCGTGTACTTCAGTTACCGCCAGACCATCGATACCTACCCCCACGGCGGCGGCTCCTACACTGTCGCTTCGCAGAATTTAGGCGAGGGAGCGGGCCTGCTGGCAGCGGCCGCGCTGATGATCGACTACATCCTCACCGCTGCCGTCGGCATCTCCGCCGGAGTGGGCGCGCTCATCTCCGCAGCGCCCGGCCTCCAGCCTCACACGTTGCAACTTTGCCTCGTCGTTCTCTTCATCCTCACGATTGTCAACATGCGCGGCGTCCACGACACGGGCGTCGTGTTCATGATTCCCACGTACATATTCACCGGCACGCTATTGATCGTCATCGGAGTAGGCGCGTGGCACGTGCTGCACACTGGCGGCCACCCTCAGCCAGTAACGACGCTGCCCTCCATCCCAGCTGCCACTGCCATGGTCAGTTGGTGGCTTATTCTCAAGGTCTTCTCCTCCGGCTGCACAGCCATGACCGGCGTTGAGGCGGTGAGCAACGGCGTGATGGCCTTCCGCGACGACACGCGGAAAAACGCCAAGATCACGCTCACCATCATTATCGTCCTGCTGGCCGCGCTGCTGGCCGGCATTGCGCTCCTCTGCCGCTCCTACGGCATCGCAGCCACCGATCCCGATGGGCCGGGCTATGAGAGCGTACTCTCCATGCTGACCCGCGCGGTCATGGGCCATGGCTGGTTCTACTACCTCACCATCGCCTCAGTGCTGCTGGTGCTGGCTCTATCGGCCAATACCGCATTTGCCGATTTCCCGCGCCTCACCCGCGCCATCGCTCTCGACGACTACATGCCCAAGGTATTTCTCCTGCGCGGCCGCCGCCTGCTTTACTCCTGGGGAATCTATATCCTGGTGGCGTTGACTGCCGTCCTTCTGATTGTCTTCCGCGGCGTCACTGACCGGCTCATTCCCCTCTACGCCATTGGCGCCTTCATGGCCTTCACACTCTCGCAGGCCGGCATGGTCATGCACTGGAAGCGCCAGGGCAAGGCTCACGGGCGGATGTTCGTCAACGCGCTGGGCGCGGTCGCCACGGGGATAACGACTATCGTGGTGCTGGTGGCCAAGTTTGTCGATGGAGCCTGGGTCACCGCGCTGCTTATCGTGATCATGATCGTGGTCATGCGCGCTGTCCATCGCCACTATCAACGCGTGGCGCGCGAAATCGACCTTGACCGCCCCATCGTTCCCGCGGAGGTTACCAGTCCCATTGTGATTTTGCCAATCGACCGCTGGAGCCGCATTTCGGAAAAGGCGCTCAGCTTCGCGCTCTCCATGTCCGACGATATCCGCTGCCTGCACGTGCAGGTCGCCGATGAACTGGACCAGATCTGCGTGGATTTTGAACGGGACGTAGCCGCTCCGCTGCGCGCGGCCGGCAAATGCGTTCCCAAGCTCGAAATCCTGCGATCGCCCTTCCGCTATGTCCTGACGCCGGTGGTTGATTATGTCTTCAAAACGGAAAGCGAAACCAGCTTCCACAAGATCTGTGTGCTAGTGCCGGAGTTGGTAGTCCGCCATTGGTGGCAGAACCTGCTGCACAACCGCCGCGCCGATCTGCTGAAGGTGATTCTGCTTATGCGCGGCAACCGTCGCATCATCGTGATCAACATCCCCTGGTATCTTGAAGAGAAATGAGCCGGACGCCCAAATCGTCACGGCCTTGGCCTCGGGCCTTCCATTTTCGGCCAAGGAGTGCCCGGGCCTAAAGGCCAATCCATCAGCCACTCTTTTCCGGGGCATGAATGCCCCTGCTCCCTCCAGAAAACAAACGCCGGTGTGAGAATCGCGGCAAGAAGTTGCCAGGGGAGCAAAAAATTAGAGCCTCTATCAAAGGTGCTCCAGAATGAACTGACTGTAATACCGCAGGGGCTAAAGCCCAATGTTTTATGGACCTTTTCTGCAGGACTGAAGTCATGCCCTGACACAGAGCGGGTTTTTGATGCATGCTCTGAGATGTGCTTGAACGAACCAATTTCACCCACCCCGATTCCCTTTCCACCCCCTGAACGGTCAAAATGATGAGTGGTCCTTCAGAGAATCCAGGAACGCGCGCGCGGGAAACGTGGCTCACCGGAAATCCGTGCCGGGCGAGCGATGCGTAGCTGCCTTCTTGCAGGCCTGGCCACTTGCCTGTTCCTCCTGGTCCCTACCCTCACGGCCGCACAGGAACCGGGCCAGATACCTAACCAGGTACCGAATCAGGAGCCGAATCCGGAACCGGCCCAGCCGCCGGACGCGCCTGCATTTCCCATGGCAGCCGTGCGCGCCCCGGTCCACGGCATAGTCCGCAATGCGGTCACCGGGGAACCGCTGGCCCGCGCCCTGGTACAGATTGAAGGCGACGCGGAGACCGGCACGCTCACCGACGGCGAAGGACGCTTCGAGATTCCCGGCGTCCCGCTGGGTCCGCAGACATTTCGCATCGTCAAGCCCGGCTATCGCGACCGGCCATATGCCAGTGAAGAGAACGGCCTGCAGGCCGATGGGCCCGCGCATAGCGTGCTGGTCACCGATCAGACGCCGGAACTGGTCTTCGCGCTTGCCCCCGATTGCGCCATTCGTGGCCATATCGAACTTTCCTCCGGCGACCCTGCCACCGGAATGACGATCGTGCTGCTCAAGCAGGTAATACGCCTTGGCCGAGCCGTCTGGACGGTCGAAAACAGCGCTCGCGCCAACGGAGATGGAGCCTATCGCTTCGGCGGCCTTCCCGACGGCGTCTACGTGGTTTACACCCAGCCCGCCCTCGAGAGCGAGCCCGCGGTGAGCGTGGTGGCGTCCGGCAGTGCAGCCAACGTCGCCCGCAGCGGCTACCCCGCAGTCTTTTATCCCGACGCCCGTGACCTGGCAGACGCCCAGCGCATTCGAGTCTCAGGCGGCGCACAAGCCCAAGCCGACTTTTCGCTGGCCATGGAACCCTTTTATCCGGTCAATGCCCTTGACGCCTCCCAAAACATTTCAACCGTGGCCGGGAGAGCCGAGCCGCGAGCTGGTTACATTGCCGGCGTTATGGATGCATCGGGCCATGAGTTGCCCTACAGCGCCCAGTACGACGAGAACACTCACTGCATCCAGGCCGATCTGCCTGACGGAACCTATGTCCTCGTTCTTCGCGCCTTTTCGCACCCGGATCTCCAGGGCGTTGCGGATCACCTCATGGGCAAAATCGGGGGACGCCCAGGCGCTCTGGCCGGGGAGGTCCAGTTCACAGTCGCCGGCCATCCGGTTACTGGTCTGCGCGTCCCGCTCAGCCCTCCACCGCCGGCAACCGTCCGTCTGCGCTTGATCCACAGCGCGGACAATCCCGCTCCCGCGATCACCAGCAGCAACGCCATGGACCTGGTCAACCTGAACCTGGACCCCGCGGGCGGCGTCCTGGCCAATGGCTTCGACACTGTCTGGTCAATGGATGATGGGGCGGACTTTATAACCTTCACTGCGCAGCCCGGCTCTTACTGGCTCAGCGCCTACCTGCCGCGCAAAGGTCTATGCGCCGGAGCCCTTTCAGCAGGCAGCGCAAACCTGGCCCACGAGCCCCTCACGTTCTCGCTCGCCGCAGCACCCGCGCCGATGGACCTCGTTCTGAGAGACGATTGCGCAACGCTGGCCCTCACCCTGCCGCAGGCGCTGGCCACCTTTCTGCCCGGCGAGGAGCCCTTCTACACCGTCTACGTGGTTCCGGACTTTGACACCTTGCAGGACATCCCACCCATGACCGTCCATCCCTCCTCCGGCCCAACCCTCACCCTGGACAGCCTCATTCCCGGCAGCTACCACGTCTACACCTTCGACTCCCCGGTGCATCTGGAATACCGAACCAGCGCCGTCCTTGCCGCTCTACCCATCCCCGGCCAACCAGTCACCCTCACCGCCGCAACCACCAGCAGTCTCGTCCTGGAGGTTCCGGAACGGTGATGGCTTCAATAAATGCTGCAAAAAAAAACGCTACTTTGAAAGGGCACGACTTCAGTCGTGCCGAATGTGGATTAAAAAGAAGCGCGGCTTTAGCCACCGAGGGAATGCAAGTTATTGAAAATACATTCCCTCAGGGGCTAAAGCCCAAAGTTCAATTTGCGTTGCTGGTGGCACGACTAAAGTCGTGCCCTTTCAAAGCGATCGAAAACGCCGTCCGTCCGAGTTTTTCCGCAGCGTGTGTAGCCCCGGAGGAACACGCTGCCGGGGCTTCAACGTATGTCTGTGGTTTTTCCGCAATCTTCCTAGCGTTCGCGATACTGCTTGCCCTCCCCGCCTTCCCGCAATCCCCACCCCGTTCCGCATCGCCCAACGCCCTCTACCGGATCGCCGGCACAGTAGTAAACTCCGCCAGCGGCGAGCCCCTGCGCCACGCCACCGTCGCCGCGCTCTCTGAGGAAGACAGCCACACCGTCGCCTCCGCCGAATCCGACAGCGAAGGGCGCTTCACGCTCTTGAATTTGCCGGCCGCCAAATATCAATTGACAGCCTCCAAACGCGGATATCGCACCGCCTTCTACGACGAGCACGACGAGTACAGCACCGCCATGGTTACCGGGCCGGATCAGGACACAGGCGGCCTCACCTTTCGCCTCGTCCCGGGCGGCGAGCTCCACGGCGTAGTTCTCACCGACGGAGGCGATCCCGTCGAAAACGCTCGCGTCATGCTGTTTCTCAAGTCCCATCCAGGCAAGCATGGCCCGCGCATCGATCAGGCTGACTCCGCCTCCACCGACGACACCGGTGCCTATGAATTCAATGACCTGGCCGCGGGCGAATACCTTCTCGCTGTGGTAGCCGAACCGTGGTATGCAATCCACCGCTCCTCCAGCCGCGCACGCCAGAAGTCCGTTGCCGCCGGCGCGCCTGACCCAGCCGCCGCGCTCGACCTGGCCTACCCTGTCACATACTACGACTCCACCACCGACGAAGCCCTGGCCACGCGCCTCGTGATTACTGGAGGAAGCCGGCAAGAGGCGGATATTACCCTCCACGCCGTGCCTGCCTTGCGCATTGAGGTCGACACACCCCGCAAGCCGGACGGCTCAATAGCCCGCGCCGAACTCCGCCAGACTGTCTTCGGGGCCGTTGTCTCCGCGGAAAGCGCCGGCTTTCTCGACGCCATGCAGAGCGGAACCACTGAGTTCAGCGGCGTAGCTCCCGGCCAATACGAACTGGCCCAGGGCGATCCGCCTCGTGTTGTCGAGATGGACGCCACCGCCAGCCTGAAAGTCGACCCCGCGCTCGGAACGCCGACTGCATCGATTCACGGCACCCTGCGAACGCCCGCCGGCGCGCCCCTCACCGACGACTGCAATCTGTCATTGGAACCTCTGGAAGGCACAGAACGCCAAAGCTCCATTCAAACCAATTGCATTCGCGGCGCTTTCAGCTTTCCCACTGTCCCTCCCGGTGAATGGCAACTATCGGGCGAGACCGCGGGCCGGTTGTTGCCCATCGCTGCCATCACCGTTGGCGGCCGCACCCGGCGCGGCAACCTGGTTACCGTGCAGGATCGGCCCCTTTCTTTGGTGGTCAGCGTCAGCCAGGGGGCCACGCGGCTGCGGGGCTTTGCCCGCCGCAACGGCAAAGGTGTAGCCGGCGTCATGGTAGTGCTGGTGCCCTCCGGCATGGCTGCCCTTGAAGGCCTGGCGCGCCGCGACCAGTCCGACTCGGATGGCAGCTTTTCACTCCACGATGTGGTCCCCGGCAACTACATCCTGGTGGCCATCGAAGACGGCTGGGAACTGGACTGGACGCAGCCCCAGGTCATTGGCCGCTACCTTCCTGGCGGTATCCCCGTCACAGTAACAGACAAAGAGGGCAAACTCACCACGCTCAATGCTCCGGTCCCGGTTCAAACCCGCTGAACGTGGATTTCATCCGTGCAACTCTTCCGGGCTGCCGATCCGGACCTATGAACCAGCCGGGCCCAGCCCCCGACTTCGTCGAACCGGGGGGTAGAGGATAGTCTATGAAGGAACTGTACATCTTTCACGGCGCTAGTGAATGGGCGCCAACAGCAAAGCCCTGCAAGGGCAACCAGGCCACATGGTCTTGAGGAGAATTTCAAGTTGAAGAGGACGATTTCGATTCTGGCCGCGCTTTCGGCCGCACTGCTGCCGCTGGCAGCTACTGGCCAGGTTTCCCCGGACTCCGGTTCCACAGTCGCCGAGCAACCGGAGCGCACCTTCAAATATGAAGTTTATGCAGGCTACGCCTACACCAGCCTCAACCAGGTCAACGAGTCCCGATTCGGTCTGCAGGGCGTAAATGTTTCTGTTACCCGCTATTGGGGCAGATACTTCGGCGTAACCGCCGAAGGAGATGACTACAAGGTCGCCATCGCTACCCCCGTCGTGGTGGGCAGCACTATCACGCCATCGATAACATCGGTCTTCCTGGGTCCCGTCCTTCATGCCAACATCTATGGCCACGTCGGCGGCTTCTTTCATGGGCTGCTGGGCGGAGAACACACCGGCGGCGAGAGCCAAACCCCCAACATCTCCTTCGCCGGTGGCGTGGGCGGAGGCTTGGAATACACCGTGTCTCCCCGCCTTTCGATTCGTGCGTCAGGCGACTACATCGGAGCATCTTTTTCGCTAACCGGAAACTCCGCTGAACTGGGAAACTCGCCCCACAAAACCTGGGACTCCCGCGCGTCGATCGGCGCCGTCTACAGGTTCTGACGCAGGTCAATCCGGCCGGCCCTTTCCGCGGGAGCCAGATCAAGCCACCAAAACGACAGACGTCCGCCGCGGCAGACGCCCCTACGTCCCCTGACGCTTGGAATTCAGTCGACCAGCGCTGCGATCTCGGCGAATTGGACGCTGAATGTGCTGTCGGGAAGCTCGAATACCGTTCCCAGCGAAAGCTGCCCATCGCGATACTGGTAGTAGAGTTGCTTCTTCGGTTCAATCAACCAAATTGCGCCGATACCCATTCGCTCAAAGTCCGCCAGTTTTTCCAAGGTGCGCGTCATAGTATCTTCCGGAGACAAAATTTCAAACACCGCGAGCGGCGGGTGGGTAATGATCTGTTCGCGAGGCGCGCTGCGGCTGAGCAGAGTTAGATCGGGTACACAGAACTTATCTACACTCGTCTGGACCCGCAACTCGGGGTAGGCTCGAATTCCCCATTCCGGTTCGTGGCCTACAAACCATCTCAAAAGCGCCTTTTGCCAACTTGCATGATCCAGCTCGCCCGCTGCACGCTCCTCCAGCACACCTGCGACATACTCGCAGTCTGGGTCGGTGCTTGTCTTCAGGTACTCCTCAATGGAGATTGGGGAAGCGGTAGTGGCAGCCATCTCAATGGGCCTCCGTGTAACTGATTGTACGCCTGAAGGGATTTCCAGAACGCATTCTCAAGCCGTTGCGCCCACCGGCACAATCGAATAAACCAGCCTCAGAATCCCGCTCGCCAATGTCTTGCTTTCTGTCAGATGAAGGCTCTGGCGCCGTCCCTCCGGCAGCAGCGGAACTCCGCTCCCGATCATCACCGGTATCACCGTGACTTCAACTGTGTCCACAAGTCCCGCATCAAGCAGAGAGCGAAATAAGACTCCGCCCCCGAACAGCCAGATATCCTTTTGCGGCGGTGGGCCCGGCTGCGCTTTCAACGCCGCCACAGCTTCCTCAACCCCGCTCCTCACGATTGTGACGCCCGGATGCTCCTCAGGCTTGAGTGTGCTCGATACCACGATCCAACGCTGCCCGGAACTGGAGAAGGAATGCTCCGCGGATCTGGCCACGTCGTAAGTCTTCCGCCCCATCAGCAGAATGTCAAACTCCGCAAACATCGCGGCAAAATCGATCGAGGGATCATGCACAATCCAGTCAAATTCGCCGTTGGGTCCGGCAATAAATCCGTCCAGGCTCATGGCCACGCCATAGCGCAAACGCCGCATTTCAGCCTCCGCACGGCGCTTCACCTTCGCCGCTGATGCTTGGGTGCCCCACCCTCGACACGCTCTTGTTCTTGTGGCTAGGGTGGGCTGCCAACAATCTACCCCTCTTCCGCCTCTCGCAGCTTGGCAATCACCGTGAAATCCTCAAGCGTCGTCGTGTCGCCCTTGATCTCACCATGCGTAGCCAGTTCACGCAGCAGACGCCGCATGATCTTGCCGGACCGCGTCTTGGGCAACTGCTCGGTAAAGCGAATATCGTCAGGGCGCGCCAGCGAACCAATCTCTTTCGACACCCACTTCCTCAGTTCGTCCTTTAATTCTTCGCTGGGTTGGTTGCCGCTTTCGAGCGACACGAATGCCGAAATCGCCTGCCCCTTCAGCTCGTCCGGACGGCCCACCACAGCGGCTTCCGCAACCTTGGGATGTGCCACCAGCGCCGACTCCACTTCCATGGTCCCGAGGCGGTGGCCGCTTACGTTGATCACGTCGTCCACGCGGCCCATCAGCCAGAAGTAGCCATCTGCATCTTTGCGCGCGCCGTCGCCGGTAAAGTAGCAGCCTGGCACGTCGCTGAAGTAGGTCTTCTCGTAGCGCTCCGGATCGCCATACACTGTCCGCGCCATCGACGGCCATGGCTTGCGCACCACAAGAAGCCCGCCGCTGCCCGCCGGCACCGCATGGCCCTCTTTGTTGACCACCTCCGGCTCGATGCCGAAAAACGGCCGCGTCGCCGAACCAGGCTTTGTGGGCACAGCGCCCGGAATTGGCGCAATCATGATTGCACCTGTCTCCGTCTGCCACCACGTATCCACAATCGGGCAGCGGTTGTGCCCAATCTTCTCCCGGTACCACATCCACGCCTCGGGATTAATCGGTTCGCCTACAGTCCCAAGCAGTCGCAGCGAATCCAGCTTGAAATTCTCCACATACTGGTCGCCCCACTTGATGAACGCGCGAATCGCTGTCGGCGCGGTGTAAAAGACGGTCACTTTATGGTCGTCCACAATCTTCCAGAAGCGCGAGAAATCGGGCCAGTTTGGAGCGCCTTCATACATCAGCACAGTGGCCCCGTTCTGCAGCGGCCCATACACCACATACGAGTGGCCGGTCACCCACCCAATATCCGCCGTGCACCAGTAGATGTCCTCGTCGCGCAGGTCGAATACATACTTGGTCGTCAGGTACGTCTGCACCGCGTAGCCGCCCGCTGTGTGCACCAGCCCTTTCGGCTTTCCGGTGGTCCCCGAGGTGTAAAGAATGTACAGAGAGTCCTCTGAATCCATCGGTTCCGCACGGCACTCGGTGGGGGCATTGGCCACCAGGTCATGCCACCACCAGTCGCGCCCGGCGATCATCTGCACTGGCGACCCGGTGCGCTGGTAGACGATCACGTGGCGCACCGTGGGGCAGGCGTTCACGGCTTCATCGACCGTTTGTTTTAGCTTGATCTCGTTGCCGCGCCGGTAGCTCGAGTCCTGGGTGATGATGGCCACGCAGCCCGAGTCGTTCACGCGGTCGGCAATGGCGTTGGCGGCAAATCCGCCAAAGATCACCGAGTGCACCGCCCCGATGCGCGCACAGGCCAGCAGCGCTATAGCCAGCTCCGGCGACATGCCCATGTAGACCGCCACGCGGTCGCCCTTCTTGATCCCCAGCTCCTTCAGCGCGTTGGCAAACCTCTGCACCTCGACATGCAGCACCGCATAGGTCAGCCGGCGAATCTCCCCCGGCTCGCCCTCCCAGATGATTGCAGTCTTGTCGCGCCGTGCGCCCAGCGCATGACGATCCACGCAGTTGTAGCACAGGTTCAGCTTGCCGCCCACAAACCACTTCGCCAGAGGCAGATTCCACTCCAGCACCTTGTCCCACTTCTTGAACCAGTGCAGGTCCTGTGCGGCCTCCGCCCAGAAGCCTTCAGGATCGTCAATGGACTGCTTGTACAGCGCCTCGTACTCTTCGAGGCTTTTGATGTGCGCCTTGGCGCGGAATTCTGCCGGAGGCGGAAAGACGCGGTTTTCGCGTAGTGTGGAGTCGATATCCTGATTCGAAAGTGCGGGAACCGGCAATGAAGACATGAAAACGTCCTTTTGGATAAGAATAATCGTCAAAATGCGCGGCCCTTTGGAAAGAGCCTCTTCCCAATGAGATTCCGCGTGGGAGCAACTTTACCGGCACAGACGCACACTCCGCAAGTAACCTGCGGGTATACCACCAGGGATAGAATGGACCCAAGCAAACTTGGCCGCGTCCAGCACCCTGCTCATCCACTCTTGGACTGTTCGCGTCGAGACATCCAGGCAGCCAGCCCATGCTACTCGAAATCCTCAGACCGCTCTCCTTTTTCGTCAGCCTTCTCTCCCTCTACCCGGTGCTGATGACCGCCTTCTTCGTGCCCGGAACCCGTTGGGAAGAGCGCCTGGAGATGGCCCTGCTCCGCATCGCAATCTCCGCCTGTGTCTGCTTTGCCAGCGGCTTTCTCTACTCTCTGCCCACGCCGGGGCACTCTCCCGCCAATCTCGAAGCCGCCGAACCGCTGCTTTCCACCCTTCCCGTCCGCCTCTTCTTCTGGGCCATCGCCGGAATGGCCCTGCTGTTCGCGCTTTCCTGGTGGCTTGAAACCTACTACGTCCCCATGATTCGCCACGACTGCTGCCGCCCCTGAGCACCTGCGGTGCGGCAGACCACCTGCGGTGGGGCAGACTCCGCTTGCGCGGCCCATGGGCCGGTTGTTCCAGGGTGGGCCGCAAAGGACTCGACCTTCGGGACCTCGTTTTGTTGGGTTCATACCTGCAAGGTAAGATCAAGCCACGATGCCGGAGACCGCAAACCCCGAAACCACCCTGCGCGGATCCGTGCTGGTACTGCTTCAATTCGACGTAGCCGAGGCCATTCGCCTCGACCGCTTGCAGGAGCTGATCCGCGCGCGCACTGTCCAGCAGCCCAACCTCAAGCATCCGGCCCCCGGCTATGTCCGTTACCAGCGGCCACCGGTCGTTGAACCCTTGGAAACGCTGGTCCTCGAAAGCGGCGAGAGCCTCCACGGCGAGATCAAGTATTACGACTACGGCGTAGTCAGCGTGGTCTACGAGCTGCCCTTTGCCAACGGCTGGAGCAAGCTGATCCGCCTGGCCAGCCGCTGGGTGTGGGAAGTCGATTTCGCGGCCCAGGCCACGGCCATCGTCCGCAACAGCTTGGAGCGCACCGCCCCCGCGCTCGTCAAGCCCTATGAGGAGTGGCTCAGCGAAGACTACCTCATCTTCCACATCCTCGAAATCTCAGGCTCGCCCTCCGTCGCTGAACTGATTCAGCACCATGGCTCCAGCATCGCCCAGGTGGTTCGCGGCGATACCGGCCAGTTGGCCGAGGGCGAGTGCAACGAGGTGCTGCAATCGCGCATCTCCTACTACGCCAACGACCTCACCGTCATCGGCTGGAACGCGGCTTTTCTCTACGACTCCACTTCGGGCGCGGAGACCGCCATTCAGCTGCTCGAATACGCCAACTCCCAGCTGCTCGAGTTTCGCCACTACGACGATCTGCTTACTGAAGAGCTGGAGCGCGTCTACAAGCTTCTCGATGAAGGAACCGGCGTCTTTGCCCAGTGGCGCCTGGCCCGCTCAGCCACGCGCCTGCATACTGTGCTGCTCGATGTAGCCGAGCTTACGGAGCACTCCGACAACGCCATCAAATTTCTCAGCGACATGTTCTCCGCCCGCCTCTACCGCCTTGCCGCGCTCAAAGTCGGCGTCCCCGACTACAAGGAACTGGTCACCCGCAAGGTCCACACCGCCGAGGAGCTCTATCGCTTCATGGTCGACCAATTCAACCAGAGCCGCGCGTTCTTTCTGGAACTCACCGTCGTCATCATCCTGGTCATAGAGCTGGTCTACCTTTTCAAGGGCAAGCTTTTTTAGCTGAGCGCAATCCCCGAACTCGCAGCTTGTCCTTCTTCGGAGATAGTACGCTTGACTTGAGTCTACAATTTAGACTATCGTCCAAATTGTGAACCAGAGTCCAAAGTCGCTGCGTCTCAATCGCAAGATGCATACCAGGGCGGAGATTGTCCGAGTGGCCTTCGACCTCTTCGGCAAGCTCGGCTTCGAGAGGGTTTCAGTAGAAATGATTGCCGAAGCGGCAGGCATTTCCCGCGCCACGTTCTTCAACTACTTTCCACAGAAAGAACTGATCCTTCGCGAGATAGCTTCCGCACGCATGCAGAAGCTCAAGAGCAGCCTGGCCGCCTTCAGCACTGCGCAAACCCATCCAACCTTGCCCCGGATCGTGCAGGTCATCGTAAAAATCTCGGAAGAGAACGCCAGGATCAGCCGCCAATCGAAAAAACTTCTCCTGGAGATCATCTTCCGGCTGGCTTCGCAGGGACTCTTGCTAACGGCGCGAGAACAGGCCATCGAGGCGCTTGCCGAGGCAATCAACCGTGTGCCGCGCCGCAAAGGCTGCACCGCCCGGAAAGTTGCGGAAGCTATCTTCGCGATCTACATCGGAACCATGCTCGAATGGCTGATGCAGCAGAGCGTTCCCCTGCAATGGCTGCGGAAGACGATGCGCGAGCGGCTGCAACTGCTGCTGAAAGGAGTGGCATGAAGAAGCGGCTGATTGGCATCGCGGCAATTGTCCTGGTGCTGTGCGCGGCGTGGATCATTTACGCGCACGTGCGCCATCGCGGTGTCTACGAATATTCAGGCACAGTGGAGACTCGCGAGATCGAAGTGGGCTCGAAGATCGGCGGACGCGTCACGGACGTACCTGTCGAAGAGGGCCAGGAAGTCAAGGCCGGAACGCTGCTGGTGCGCTTTGAATGCGATGAGCTGAAAGCTCAGCGCGCTCAGGCAGCGGCAAGCCAGGTGCAGGCACAGGCGGATCTCGACCGGTTTCTGCGCGGAAACCGGCCTGAAGAGATTGAAGAAGCTGAGGCGGCTGCCAAGGCACAGGGCGATGCGCTTGAATCGGCAGAAAACGGCCCCCGCCCTGAGGAGTTGCAGCAGGCGCGCGCGGACTATGAGGCTGCCCAGGCCGACAGCCTTGACGCCGAAGCCTTCTTCCATCGCATGGAAAAGCTTGTAGCTACTGACACCATTTCGCGCCAGCAATTCGACGACGCGAGGGACAAGCGTGACGCGGCCGCGCAACGGGCCGAATCGGCGCGACAGCATCTTGCTCTTCTTCAGGCAGGCACGCGGAAGGAAGACCTGCAAGCGGCCGAGGCGCGCTTCCGTCAGGCTCAGGCAGCGGCCGTGCTGGCGCGGAAAGGCTTTCGGCATGAGGATATCGAGGCCGCGCGAGGACGGCTGGCCGAGGCGCAGGGACGAGTTGCGGAGCTGGACGCAAGACTCAGAGAAGCCCAATTGACTGCGCCTGCCGATGCCATCGTGGAAGTGGTAAGCATACGGCCCGGAGACCTGGTTCCTGCCGGGGAAATCGTTGTAAAAATGCAGGAGTCCGCACAGCTGTGGGTCAAGGTCTATGTCCCGGAGACCGACCTTGCTCATGTGCATCTCGGCCAGAGTGCCACAGTTAGCGTCGATGGGCTTGGTGGGAAAGTCTTTGACGGAAGCGTTGGCCAGATTGCCTCGGAGGCCCAGTTTCTTCCCCGCAATGTGCAGACCAGCGACGACCGCGAGCACCAGGTCTTTGCCGTGAAGGTCTATGTGAGCAACCCTCATGGGGTGCTCAAGTCGGGCATGTCGGCAATGGTGAAGCTGCAATGACGGCAGCCATCACAGCGGACCACCTGACCATCCGCTTTGGGTCGTTCACAGCTGTGGCCGATGTGAGCTTCGAGATTGCCAAAGGGGAAGTCTTCGGCTTCCTGGGGCCGAATGGATCGGGCAAGACGACGATCATCAAGGCACTGTGCGGGCTCATAACGCCCAGTGAGGGCACAGGGACGATTCTGGGCATGGATATCCGCAAGGATGCTGCCGAGATCAAACGCCACGTCGGTTACATGTCGCAGAAATTCGGACTCTATGAAGATTTGACCGTCGCCGAAAACATTGATTTTTATTCCGGTGTGTACGGCATCAAGGGCCAACAGGGGTTGCAGCGCAAAGAGGAAGTGCTGGGCCTCACGGGCATCGAGCCCTACATGAATCGCCGCGCCAGCCAGCTTTCCGGAGGCTGGAAGCAAAGACTGGCGCTGGCCTGCGCCATCATTCACTCACCCGAGGTCGTGTTCCTTGACGAACCAACGGCGGGCATCGATCCCGTGGCGCGCCGGGCACTGTGGGACCTGCTCTTCAAGCTGTCGGGGCAGGGCGTCACCTTCTTCGTAACCACGCACTACATGGACGAGGCCGAGCGCTGCGGACGCGTGGGATACATCTATCTTTCCAAACTTGTGGCCATCGGAAGCGTCTCCGAACTGCAGCGCCTTCCGCAGGCCAGCCCGCCGGGAACTGTGCGCATCCAGATCGGCTCCGTCAACCCGGCGTCGCTGCTCGATGCGGTGCGCGCCTTCCCTGGGGTGCGCGAAGCCACCATCTTTGGCCGTTCCATCCATGCCCTCGTTGACGGCGATTGCGTCTCCGCACTGCGTGCGCGGTGGCCCGATGCCAGCGTGCAGATCATTGATGCCTCGCTCGAGGATGTGTTTGTCACGCTCACCAACGGAATCATGGGAGCTTCCCAATGAGGAATCTCTTTCATGGACTGATACCCATCTGCCGCAAGGAGTTTCTGCACATCGCGCGCGATCCAGGTACGCTATTCTTTGCGCTGCTGATTCCGATGCTGCAACTTTTCCTGTTCGGCTTTGCCGTGGATACCAACATTCGGCAAATCCCCACCGTTGTCTTCGATGAATCGCGTACCCAGGACAGCCGTCAATTGCTGCAAAGCTTTTCGAGCTCCGATGTCTTCAAGCTCTCGAGCTACGCATCCAGCAAGGACGAGATGTACGAGGCAATTCGAGCCGGCAAGGCTCGCGTCGGCATTCGCATCCCTTACGATTACGCCCGCCATCTGCAGGATGGGACCACGGCCACGGTGCTTGTGCTGGTTGATGGTTCCGATTCCACGCTGGCCGGCCAGGCTGTCAGCACAGCAACAGGAGTAACGCTGATCGAGTCGTTGGCCAAAGTGTCGCCCAACGGCAAAATGCCCATCGAGGTCCGACCCTCGGTGCTCTACAATCCGGCAACCCGCTCGGCGAACTTCTTTGTGCCCGGCCTGATCGCTATCCTGCTTCAGGTCATGACCATCCTGCTCATCGCGCTCAGCCTAGTGCGGGAGCGGGAACGCGGAACGCTCGAGCAGTTAACCATGACGCCGGTAGCGCCGCTGGGATTGATGGTCGGCAAGATGATTCCCTATGGCCTGTTGGCTTTTTTCGAACTATGCGCCATTCTGGCCGTAATGCGCGTCGTCTTCCAGGTGCCGATTCATGGAAGCGTCTTTACCTTGCTGGCCATGTCCCTGCCGTTCCTGCTCACCGTGCTTGGAATTGGGCTGGTGATTTCAACCAAGGCCCACACCCAGGCCGAAGCGTTTCAGTTATCGATGGGAACCATTCTGCCCTCGGTCTTTCTCTCCGGCTACATATTTCTCATCGACAACATGCCTCCGTTTTTCCAGGCCATCAGCCGGATCATTCCCGCAACCTACTACATCAGTGTCCTTCGCGGAATCATTTTGCGCGGGGCCGGATTGCGCGAACTTTGGGCCAACGCAGCCATCCTCACCGCGATGGGCATCGCGGCAGTCCTGCTGGCCGCGTGGCAGTTCGTCAAACAGCGTTCGACGTAATCAACTCTTAGACGGTCTTCTTCTCCGCTTCGTCCCAGATCAGCGTGCCATGCGTCTCTCTCAGGAAGATTGTTCCAACGATGAACGTCAGCGCCGCCACACCCATGGGATAGTAAAGTCCCGCATAAATGTTCCCCGTTGTTGCGCACAGACCCAGCCCGATCAGTGGCAACAACCCCCCAAAAACACCATTGCCAAGGTGGTATGGCAGCGAGACCGACGTATAGCGCACTTTGGCCGGGAAGGCCTCCACCAGGTAAGCCGCAATCGGTCCATACGTCATGCATGCTAGCAGCAACTGCAGCCAGATGTAGAAAATCAGCATGGGGTGGTTTGCATTCACTGCTTCCCTGGCTGCAACCAGTTTGCCGGTCGCAGCGTCCGTGGTGAGCGGTGTCAGCTTGATGGCCCCGGTCACCTTGTCCTTGACCGAGCTCACGCTGACCACGTTGCTTCCCGCCGCCTTCTGCATCCCTTTGTAGATCGGGATGTAAGCGACGGCCGCCAGCAGCAGCGCAATCATCATGATCTTCTTGCGGCCAACGCGGTCGCTCAGCGCGCCGAAGACGGTATAAAACGGCATGCCGGCCAGTATTGCAATGGCCACATCGATGTTGGCCGACTTGGCATTCAACTTGAGCACCGTCTGCAGGTAGAAAAGCGCGTAAAACTGCGCCGTATACCACAACACTCCCTGACCGGCCGTAGCGCCAAGCAGCGAGGTGAGCACCAATTTCAGATTCTTCCAGTTCGTAAATGCGTCGGTGAGCGGCTTGGTGGAGTGCATGCCTGCAGCCTTGATCTGCGCATAGATCGGCGATTCCTTCATCTTCCAGCGGATGTAAAGTGAGATGGCCACCAACACAATCGACAGCAGAAAGGGCAACCGCCAGCCCCAGTCCTGAAAGGTTGCCGAAGTCATGCTCTGCTGCGTAGTCACAATCACTGCCAGCGACAAGAACAGCCCGAGCGACGCCGTGACCTGGATGAAGCTGGTGTAGAATCCTCGTCTGTTGTCCGGCACATGCTCGGCCACAAACACCACCGCACCGCCGTATTCGCCGCCCAGGGCAAGCCCTTGCAGCATGCGAATCAGGATCAGCGCGATCGGCGAAAACCATCCGGCTGTGTGGTAGTTGGGCAGGAGACCAATCGATGCCGTGGAAAAGCCCATGATCGTCAGCGTCAGGATGAAAGCAATTCTGCGGCCCACCAGGTCGCCGAGCCGGCCAAAGAACAGCGCGCCAAATGGGCGAACCAGAAAGCCGACAGCAAAGGTGGCCAAATAGGCGATAAGCGCAAACGTGTCGTTGCCGGGTGGGTAGAACTTGAGTGACAGCACCGTGGCCAGCGAGCCGAAGATAAAGAAGTCGTACCACTCGATCATGGTTCCCAGTGCGGAACCGAGAATGACTCGAGGAATGGATGCGGCGCCATCCGCACCGGGACGGTAAGAAGTACTTGAAACCATGAACCGAAGACCTCGTGCGGAGCCGCGCGCAAATTTAGCGGGGAAGATTCAAGGTGCGTCGGCTGGAGATTTGGGTATCAGCAACCTAAGGTGCTTGCGGCTCCACGTGAATGTCAAGTAAATTTATGCTCATTGAATCGGCGGGATTCTAAACGGCCTTCTCGTGCGCGTTCACGTAGTCCCGGAGCGCCGCGTTGATGCGGCTTTGGTATCGGCGCCCGGTTCCGCGAAAGAATTCAATCACGTCGGCATCGAGGCGCAGCGTAATCTGCTTCTTGTTCTCCGCAGGAATCAGATCGGAGACACGCCGCCAGCCGCCGCCGGTCTGCGGCGGAATGTCGCTGTAGTCGATGTCCTCGTCACGCAGGTCGCGCAACGCCTGCATCTCCGCTTCCGTCATGGTCGGCGGATTCGATGGGTCCAGGCAAAAGTAAACGGTCTTCGTCGATTTCGCTGTCATCGGGCTTGGGTAAGAAACTCCTCCAGCGCCTTGGAAACCACAGTGTTCAACTTCTGATTGTTCTCTTCGGCAAAGAGAGCAGCCCGTTTGTGCAATTCAGATCCAACTCTAATGTTGAAGCTCCCCTTGAATGGCTTATCCGGCGTCTTGCCCTCGGCGGCGCAGAAAGCCAGGTACTCGTCCACTGCGGCGCGAAAATTCGATTCCAGGCTATCCACATCCGAGCCCTCATACACAACTCCATCACGAATCCCCAGCAGGGACCCATGCAGGAGGCGATCCTCGGCACTGTATTCAACTGAGCCGTCATAGCCCTTGTGTTGCAGTGTTTGGCTCATTGGATCTTCCTTTCATTGCGTAGAAACCGAACGACCGCTCGTACTTGATAGGCCTTCAGGATCTTCGACGGGTGAGGTTCGTGCATGAAGAATGTTGCATTCGTGGCGGGATCGAAGAATTTTCTGCTTGAACCGCCCGCGGTTCGCAATTCATAACCGAGGGCAATCATCAGCGACATCAACTCATCCCATGTGTAATCCATGGGCTTCGCCAGAAGCCGCGCGACATTCTTTTGCAGCTTGGACACTCAACGCTCCATCCATCTGCAACTAAATTCAGTTACAGAATAGCATGGCTCACAAAATTCGTCCAGTCCGCTCTCCACTTTCTCAAGCGTAGCGGTTCTGATGCCAAACCCAAGCCGTCCGCACGATCTCGTCCAGTTCGGTGTACTTCGGCTTCCAGCTCAGCTCCCGAATCGCCTTCTCCGAGCTGGCCACCAGCACAGCCGGGTCGCCCGGCCGCCGCGGATGGACCTCCGCCGGGATCGCATGCCCGGTAACGCGACGCGCCGACTCAATCACTTCGCGCACGCTGAATCCCTGCCCGTTGCCCAGGTTGAAGACCAGCCGGCCCTTTGCCGCCTGATCCGTTTCGAGCGCCGCCAGGGCCAGCAGATGCGCCTCGGCAAGGTCAGAAACGTGGATGTAGTCGCGGATGCAGGTTCCATCAGGCGTCGCATAGTCCTCGCCATAGATGCGGATCGACGCTCGCCGTCCCAGGGCCACATCCAGAACCAACGGAATCAGGTGCGATTCCGGTTCATGCGCCTCGCCGCGCGTCACTCCGTCCGGCCCTTCCGGCGCTCCGGCAACGTTGAAATATCTCAAAGCAGCCGAGCGCAGACCGTGAATCCGTTGCATCCACTCCAGCATGTGCTCCACCAGCAGCTTCGACTCACCGTAAGCGTTGGCGGGTTTCAGGCGCGCCTCCTCAGTGATCGGCACCGACTCCGGCTCCCCGTAAACGGCCGCTGTCGAGGAAAAAACCAGCCGCCGCGGGCCGTGGGCCAGCATGGCTTCCAGGAGCGTCAGTGTTGAGGCCGTGTTGCTACGGAAAAATGTCTCCGGCCGCACCATCGATTCGCCAGCTTCAATCAGCGCCGCAAAGTGCAGCACTCCATCGAATGGCTGGCCTTGTTTTTTGGCCTCGATAAAAAGGTTTTCAATAGCCTCGCGGTCCGCCAGCTCCCCTTCAACAAACTCCACTCCGGGCGGGAGCAGGTCGCGCCGGCCATGGCTCAAATTATCAAAAACAAATGCCTTATGGCCTCTGGAGACCAGAACGCCAGCAACTGTACCACCTATATACCCCGCCCCGCCGGTGACCATAATCTTCATAAAAATCTTCCTTCTCCAAGCACTTTGATGTACCTTGAGTCTATTACACTAGGGCAGGTGTCGAGCGGCACCAAGCCGCCAGCCTCTGACCTCCATACGGGGGTCTCGCCCTTCAGGTTTTGACGACTGATTCCCCGCCGCGCAAGGCAAGCAAATTGCAGGCTCCTTGGTGCGAACATAACCTGCGGGAAAAGACCCTAACCAAAAAGGGGGATTGCAGCTTACCGCGGATTAGCCTTGGATACTACTTAGGAGCGGCAAGAGTGTATCGGATTTGGGCATCGAAAAAATCGCAACGCGCGGAGCGGGCCAACGCTGTTCCTGGCCGCCGGCCCGCTGATTTGACGTTGATCGGAAGTGTCCGGCTTTTCAACCTCTGGACTGGACTTCCCCTGGGTCGGCACATTCGATCCATTTCTGTTTCGCGAATCAGCCATCTGGGGTGTTTCGCAAGCGAACGGTTCCAGACCCAGCGCTTCCCGCGGCAAATGAACAGTGCCGCTTTTTCGCCGATATTCTCTATGGCAGAGAAATTGCAACATCGAACTCCGAACGGACAGATGCGAGGATTGACGACATGCCCGTGCTATCTAGCGTAGACGTGCCATACACCCCAGGACGGACCAACTTCGGTTTGCTTCCCGAACCGGAGAGAAGCCGCGCTTCATTTTTCGCCAGTTTTGCCATAAACGGGCTGATCGTTTTGGTTGCGATCTATCTCGGAACACAGGTAAAGAAGCTGGTCGAGCACAAGTATGAAGAGACGGTGCTGATTATCCCCACCACTCCTCCGCCACCTCCGCCCAAGGTCAAGCTCCCGGAGCCGCCCAAGATTACACCGCCGGAGCCACCCAAGCTTGAGGTCAAGCTCGACACCCCCAAGATCACTATGCCCAAGCCGGAGCCGAAGCCCGACCTGAAACCCATCCAGATGGAAGCCAAGGTGAATCTGCCGGTCACCAAGCCGGATAAGCCTTCCGTGGTGCTGGCTCCCCAGCCCAAGGCAGCCATGACGGCCGCCATGCCTGCGCAAAACACCGCTGTCAAGCCCTCTACAGCGCCGGTGCATATGGGCGAAACCTTCGGTGTCACACCCAATCCAAATGCCAACCGGCCGGCTACAGTCGCCGCCATTGGCAACCCCTACGGCGGCCTACAGGGTCCAGCCGTTGCTCCGCATGGAGTGGTCGGCTCCACAGGAATCGGCAACGGGCTCAAGTCCGGATCGAACGCCGGCGTCGTCGGCAAAGTCGCCTCAGTCGGCGTGCCCGGCGCCGTCAACAGCGGTTACACCGGCAACGGAAAAGTGGGCTCGGTTGGAATTCCCGCTGTGGTCGCATCCGCTCCCGTTCAGCAGGTGGTCGCCGCACCCCAGACCACGAGTATCGAAGTACTCTCGAAACCGGTCGTTGAATACACCAGCGAAGCGCGTCAGTTGAGAATCCAGGGCGACGTGGTTCTCAAGGTCACATTTACCGCTTCCGGACAGGTGGTGGTGCAGAGCGTGATGAACGGGCTCGGCCACGGCCTGGATGAAGAAGCGCGCCGCGTTGCACAGCAAATACGCTTCCGCCCGGCCACCAAGAACGGCCAGGCAATCGACTCGACAACAACGATACGAATCACTTTCCAGCTGGCATAGTAGCATCGAATTGGCACAAGAAATGCCAGGCATTGTGTTCCGCTCAGTAAGGCCTCAACACCTTCGCGGGCGGAAGGGAAACAGAATCAACCCAAGTGAAACCAGGAACAATTCAACTCAGGAGCTTTACATGACGTTTCGGAAGATCTCCCTCGCCTTCCTCATCTTTACCGTTTCGACCGCTTGCGCGTTCGCCAAGAAGGAACCCAAGTACGAAGCCGTGCATCCGCTCACTCCTGAGCAGTCGGCGCTGGTGGACAAGGCCATTTCACAGGAGAAGGTGCTCATCCAGGCCATTCGCAAACGCACGCCGCTTGTGGAGACCTACATCCAGAACACCAAGCCTGACGTCAAGCTCTACATGGTTCCTGTCGAGGACCAGTACATGCTTAGCCGCGTGGACTTCTCCAAGGGCTTCGTCGACAAGAGCTTCACCGACCGCGCCACCAAGTCGGATAAGGGCGCCAAGGGCTTCTTCAAGGGCTCACTCGATGCCATGCTTGGCCTGAGCAAGGCGCTGGGATTGGAAAAATTTACATACAATCCCAACGGCTTCATGCAGATGATGTTTCTCGATCCGACGGGCTTTGACAAGAACCACTACGTGTTCAGCTATGTGCGCCACGAGTTTCTCGGCAGCGTGCGCACCGCGGTCTTTGATGTGCATCCCAAGATCAAGGGCATGGGCCGCTTCTTCGGGCGCATCTGGATCGAGGATCAGGACGGCAACGTGGTCCGCTTCAATGGCACGTACACCGGGCCAAACGAGGAGGACTCCAGCAAGTACTACTTCCACTTCGACAGTTGGCGCATGAACGTGCAGCCGGGCGAGTGGCTGCCGGTGGCTGTTTACGTCGAGGAGACGACGCGCATCGAGGGCGAAAAGACCGTGGGCCTCAAGGCGCAGACGCACTTCTGGGGCTATTCTCTGAAGCTGCCCACGCGTGACTCGGAAAACGTCAGCGTTAAGGTCGACGACGCGGTTGACAACAGCCAGGACTCGCAGGATGTGGGCCCGTTGCAGGCCTCGCGCGCCTGGGTCACGCAGGCTGAAAACAACGTCATTGACCGCCTTGTCGAGGCTGGCCTGGTCGCTCCGCTCAATCCCGATCCCAATGGCTACGAGCACAAGATTCTTGATCAGATTGTCATCAACCTGCAAGTGCCCAACAACCTGGCATTCACAGACCAGATCCACACCCGCATCCTGCTCACCGACACCCTCGAAACCACCACAGTGGGCAACACCATCCTGATCAGCAAGGGCCTGATCGACAGCCTTCCCAATGAAGCGGCCATGGCCTCAGTGGTGGCCATGGAACTGGCGCACATCGCCATGGGCCACCACATCGACACGCGCTACGCATTCAATGACCGGCTCATGTTCCCCGACACGGCGACCTTCCAGCGCATCGACATGTACCACACCGACCACGACAACGCCGACGCCGCCAAGCGGGCCATGGAATACCTCAACGCCTCGCTGTACAAGGATCAGCTGCCGGACGCAGGCCTCTTCTATGCGCAGTTGGTCGATCGCTCCAAGGCTCTCAAGGCGATCAATTCTCCAAAGCTGGGCGATTCATTGCTGAAGGTCGACGGCACGCCGTGGATGGCCGAGTTGGAACGTATGTCTCCCAAACTGAACTGGGACGACCTGGCGCAGCGGCCGGCCAATCCCCTGGGCTTCTGGCTCAAGACCGATCCGTGGGACGACAAGGTGCATCAGATGAACGCCAAGATCTACGCGTACATGAACCCGCGCGATAAGATGCCCTTCGAAGTGACGCCCATCTTCTTCAAGCTGCAGCGCTACGACGCGACCGCGGCAGCGGCGGCTGCTCCCCCCCCCGCCGCGTCTGCGCCTGGTGCCGCTCCCCCCGCTAATCCAGCCGCGGCAGCAGCCGATCCGGGAACGCAGCCTCCGCAACCCGCGGGCACTCAGCCCGCTCCTGGCGCCGCGCCGCCAACGCCCGCCGCCGGCGATCCCAACCAGCCTCAGCAACAGCCTCAGGCAGCCGATCCAGGCGCAGCTCAGCAGCAACCTGCCACTGCGGCAGCGAACCAGCGGTAAAATCGATCCAGAGGCCTGCCGGCCGGTCGTGGCAATGATGCCACGACCGGCCGGCATCTTCTCGTGATTGCAGTCCAAACGAATATCCCGGACTGGACGTGTTGAATGCCGAAGTATTTTTCGACTATGAGACGATCCTTCACCGCCCTGTTCTTCGTCGTTCTTGCTGCCGGAGCCGTTCCCGCCCGCACACAGGTTGTGCCTTCCGGCTTCGCCCAAGGCATCTCCATCACCGCCGGCGCGGAGGCGTCGGCTTTCCAGCCGGACTATGCAGGTTTGGGCGTCCCTCAAGAAAGCACCAACCGCCTCTATGGAATCGCCACGTTCGTGGACGCGAAATTCACCCCCTGGATTCAGATTGAAGCCGAAGGCCGCTGGCTGCGCTTCAATCAGCTCGACGGCATCTACGAGGACAACTACCTCATTGGCCCTCGCCTGCCCATCTACAAGCTGCGATACAAGCGCATAACTCCTTATGGAAAGTTTCTGATCGGCTTTGGCAAGCTCAACTTCGAAAGCCACAATGGCTGGGGCCGCTATACCGATCTCACCTATGGCGGCGGCCTCGACATCAAGCTGACCAATCGGATCAGCGCGCGGCTGCCTGATTTCGAGTTCCAGCTATGGCCCCAGTGGTCAGAGGGAGGCGCCAAGACCTACACGCTCTGGCCTTACGGGATCAGTGCCGGTGTTTCCTACAGAGTGTTCGGCATCCGCTGACGGGTGAATGGGCGGGTTTGGCCGGTGTGTCAGCCTTCGGGTTGACGATCCCCGCCTGAGGGCAAGCCCTTGGCGTCCGCGAAAAAAACCTTGCACCGGCGCGAGTGGCTTGCTCTGGGAGTAAAATTTGGTCACGATGCCATTTGACCTCAAAGATAGTGTCGCAATCGCAACAGGGGTTGTCGGCCTCGGTGCATCGGCCTATTCAGTCGTTCGTTACTTAAGCAAGAAGGAAAAGCTGGAAGGCGACATTGAGCGGCTCAAGGAGAGGTACGACGAGTTAAACAGCCGGTACAGCGAAGTCGTCGAGGTCATCGGAAGGGTCAAGGTTTCGGGTACGGCCGCATTGCTGCTCAAGTCCGAAATCGACATGCAGCTTGAACTCGTTACCAAGGCCCTGCAGGCCAGGGCGAGTTCTATTCTCGTGCCGCTCCCTGGCGAGACACCTTCAAGTCTGGTGTTTCTTTCAATACTTGGCCCTGCCGCGCACCAGCTTCGTAGAACCACCGTCCCAATCGACAAAGGCATTGCGGCTTATGTCTACCTGACAGGTAAGCCATACCTGGCGATCGATACGCGCAACGATAAGGAATTCTTTAAGGGTGTCGATGTTCTCTCATCCTATACAACGGAGGATCTGCTGTGCGTTCCCGTCCTCGGCCCAGGCCGCACGATCGGTGTCCTGCAACTCCTGAACAAGAGTGAGGGCGGATTTACTGAGCAGGATCTCGGAATCGCCCACCGATTTGCAGAATCGCTGGCAGACAAGATGAGTAAATTCCTGGCAGATTCGCAGAACTTCGAGCTTCTGGGGTTCGCTCCTGCGGAACAAACACGAGAAGGCACAGTCTTGTTTTGCGATCTTACAGCGTCTTCTCTACTGATCGATGCAACGAGCTTCTCTTCGGCCATCAGCCTGATAAATTCCTACCTGGAACGCTGCTGCGACATTGCGATGCAACATGGGGGCACCGTTGACAAGCTTCTTGGCGATGGCGCAATGTTGCGTTTCAATGTTCCTCGCGAAATCCGCGACTGGCGCATGCAGGCCGTCCGCTGTGCCATCGACATGCGGGATGCGTTCGAGAAACAGAAAGGTTCGTGGTTAAAGGCGGGCTTGCCTGTCAGCCCGCTCTTCACCCGGATCGGCATGGCATCGGGGCCCGTTCGGGAAGCAATCATGGGACATCCACAATTTCAAAGTCTCACTATTGTCGGTGAGCCCGTGATTCTCGCCAGCAACCTCTGTGCAGGGGCGCCACGCGATCGAAACGTGATCCTGACGACTCGCGATACAATCGATGGCCTGGAAGATCGGTTGGCTGCAAAGCCCGTGCCTCTGAATCTGCTCAAGAGGATCAAGGGTCAACAGACAACGGTATACGAGCTCCTCTCATGCGCCGCCGATTCGGCCACATTCGAACGGCACCTCGGTGCCCTCTCATAGAGTTCGCTATTGATTGAAGGGCAGACGGCATTTCCAACGAGAGACCAACGGGACCTGGGCTTCGCCCGGTGCTTGTCCTCGTCCGAGCGTTAGCGGTAAAGCCCAACTCGAAAAAGGCCGCTCTTTCCGGGCGGCCTCCCTGACCTCATGCAAAGTAGAACGTGCATTATGCCGGTGAAGGCGAACCCTCGGGGAAGCTCGGGCCGCCGCGGGCTTCGGGCTTAAGCACCTGCTGCACGCCGCCGCTGCCGGTATCGCTGGGCGAGGCCAGCACGGAGCGCATCGGGGGCAGTTCCTGGCCCTCGATCAGCATCCGCACTTCCTCCGCGTCGATAGTCTCGCGCTCCAGCAGCGCCGCGCCGATGCGATGCATTGCGTCGGCATGAGACTCCACTATTGAATGCGCCGATTGATAAGCCTCATCGATCAGCCGCCGCACTTCAAGATCGATCTGCCGTGCAGTCTCTTCGCTGAAGTCCCTGTGCTGCGCAATCTCGCGGCCCAGGAATATCTGCTCTTCCTTCTTGCCGAAGGTCAGCGGACCGAGCCGGCTCATGCCGTATTCGCACACCATGCGCCGGGCAAGATCGGTGGCCGATTCAATGTCGCTGCCCGCGCCGGTCGACATCTGGTTGAGGAAAATTTCCTCAGCCACGCGGCCGCCGTAAGCAATGGCCAGATTGGCCTCAAGGTACTCGCGCGTGTAGTTGTGCCGGTCGCCAGGAAGGAAGACCGTAACGCCCAGAGCCATGCCGCGCGGGATGATGGTGACCTTGTGAATGGGGTCGGAGTGCTCGCGCATGAACGACACCAGCGCGTGGCCCGCCTCGTGATACGCCGTCACTTTCTTCTCTTCCTCGGTCAGCAGCATCGACTTGCGCTCGGCGCCCATCAGCACCTTGTCCTTGGCCAGTTCGAAGTCGTACATCGTAACTTGCTTGCGGTTCATGCGAGCGGCGCTCAGCGCAGCCTCATTCACCATGTTGGCCAGGTCCGCGCCACTGAAGCCCGGCGTGCCGCGAGCCAGTACATTGAGATTGGTGTCGTCGGAGACCGGAACCTTTTTCACGTGCACGCGCAGGATTTCCTCGCGCCCACGCACATCGGGGAGTCCCACCACCACGCGGCGATCGAAGCGACCGGGGCGAAGAAGCGCCGGGTCCAGCACATCGGGCCGGTTGGTTGCCGCCACCAGAATCACGCCGTCGTTCGATTCAAAGCCGTCCATCTCGACCAGCAACTGGTTCAGCGTCTGCTCGCGCTCATCGTGTCCGCCGCCCAGGCCCGCGCCGCGATGGCGGCCTACTGCGTCAATTTCGTCAATGAAAATAATGCAAGGCGCGTTCTTCTTGCCCTGCTCAAACAGATCGCGCACGCGGCTTGCGCCCACGCCCACAAACATCTCCACAAAGTCCGAACCGGAGATCGAGAAGAACGGTACGTTCGCCTCGCCGGCGACAGCCCGCGCCAGCAGCGTCTTGCCTGTTCCCGGAGGGCCCACGAGCAGCACGCCCTTGGGAATGCGGCCTCCGAGTTTTTGAAACTTCTGCGGCTCGCGCAGATACTCGATGATCTCCTTCAGTTCTTCCTTGGCCTCGTCCACGCCGGCCACGTCTTTGAAGGTCACTTTCTTTTGTTGCATCGACAGCAGCCGTGCGCGGCTCTTGCCAAACGACAACGCCTTGTTGCCGCCCGACTGCATCTGCCGCAGCATGAAGAACCAGATTGCGCCCAACAATACAAAGGGTCCGATGTTGATCAGCAGCGGGATCAGAATGCTGTTCTGCGGGGGCTTGATGCTGGTGCTAACTTTGGATGCGCGGAGTTCCTTGGCCAAGCTGTCAACCAGGCTGCTGGAAATATTGCTGTGAAACTCATCCTTGGCGCCCTTGAGATGACCATGCACTTCGTCGCCCTGGATGGTTGCGTCGTTCACCTGACCGCCCTCGATTTTGTCCAGTAGATCGGAGTAGCCGATTTCCTGGGCCTTGCCCATGCTCGAGCCTCGCTGCACCACGGTCCAAAGGAGCATGAGGCAGACAAGGATAAACACCCAGAACATGATCGTTTTTACGGTCGAATTCACCAGGATCCCTCTTTCCCGGCGGGGGAAAATCCAGCACCTGGACCTCCGTCTCCGCCCACATCACCGTTAGACGTTTGAAGCCAGACCAAAGTCGCGAATGGCCGCAACGCCTCCACGGCAGACACGCATGTCTCGCCGCCTCGGTGTGCAGTATCTCAGATTGTACTCCCAACAAGACAGACTTGGAACATCCCATGCGGCGAATCATGTTCGGCATCCGTGCCATGCCAATGACTCAAATGTGTCATCGCCAAAGCCTTAGCGCAGCCCATGCCAGGCGCCCGCTCCTTTGGGTTCCCACTCCTATTTGATGCCCAATCTGGGCGCCGGGGTACTCTCTGGATCGGGGCGCGGCGTTCTTCTTTTGCCGCTAGGGTGGGATTTGGCGACTCATTCCGAAGCGGGCCGGATTGACAACCTGGGCTACAGGTCCGTCGCCACAAGGGTGATTCCCTGTTCCGGCTCCAGTTCCACGCCCCTCATCCACACAATCTGTCCCTCCATCTCCAGCACCGGCCAAACCGCCCGGCTGCTCCCCGTCACGCGCAGCCGTTCCAGCACTTCCTTCACCTTGCGCGGCCCCCCGGAGTAGCGCAGCCTTACCCGGTCCCCGGGCCTCCAGTTGCGTAGCGTCGCCATCTTTCCGGATCCAACTAGTCCCTCCTGTGCTACGCCAGGCGAAACCTCCATCCTTATACGAACCCCAAATGCCGGAGCCACAATCTCCCCTGGAATTGGCCCCGAATACTCGGGAATCGCCTTCGCCTCGCCCGCCGAAGACGCCTGCAGCGTCAGCCGTAACTCTCGCGGCGTTCGCTCCGCCCGCAGCCCCAGCGCGAACTCCCGTTTCTGCCCGGCGCGCCCCTTCAGCGCCAGCGTCCGCAGAGTTTCAGTCGCTGGATAATCGAGCGCGCCACCCATCCGATCCGCCGCATACCGCAGCAGCCTGCGCTGCATCGCCGGAGCCAGCGCCGCCAGCCGGATCACGTCCAATGCCAGCCCGCCCCCGCCGGCCCGGCCCCCACCCCGAACCGGTCGCCCCTCCATCACCAGCTGCGGGGCCACGCGTTCGAGTTCCGCCTGCCACCATGCTTCTTCGTCTCGCGCCAGCACGGCCATCTGCGCCAAGTGTTCCCTCAATCGCGGATTCCACCCCTCCAGCACGGGCAGCAGCTCATGCCGGATGCGGTTGCGTGTAAACGCCGAATCCTGGTTCGACGAATCCTCTCGCCAGCTCTGGCCAAGCGCCTTCAGATACGACTCAACATCAGCCCGCCTCACCTCAAGCAGCGGACGCAGAATCCGTCCCTCGCAAAACTCCATCACTGGATGAATGCCGGCCAGCCCTTCGGTCCACGCCCCTCGCAGAAACTTCGCGCACACGGTTTCTGCCTGGTCGTCAAGTGTGTGCGCCGTGGCCACAGCCTCCACCTCGCCCGTTGCCATCAGCCGCCGAAACCATCCATAGCGCAGCCGCCGCGCCGCTTCTTCAATCGATTCGCCAGCCCTCTCCGCCTCGGCAGCCGCATCCACCCGCTCCTCGTGAAACGGCAGCCCCAGTTCGGCAGCCAGCGCACGCACAAATTCCAGATCCGCGTCAGCTTCAGTGCCGCGAAGCCCGTGGTGCAGGTGCGCACAGTGCAGCACCAACCCCAGCGGGCCGCTTCGTTCGTGAAGAGCGCGCAGCAACGCCACCGAGTCCGCTCCGCCTGAGACACCCACCGCCAGCCGCAATCCCGGCTTCAGCATAGTTGTATCCATCAACAGATCCGTCGGCCGTCCGCGCATCCCAAAATCATACGGCCTCGCAGGCGGAGCAACCCCTCCGGCGGCCGACGGCTCGCGGAAGCCGAGTACCGGCGCACTCAAGAAAATGTTGCCACGTCACTTAAGAGTGTGCTGTAGTAATGGACTGGTGGGGTGGCCAAGTTTGGCGTCGCGCCTATGATCACAGCCGAACGAAGGAGGAATTAACTTATGTTGCGCTTCAAAACATCCCATCTGTTTCTGCTGCTGGGGCTGACCGCCCCCGCCTACAGCTTCGCCACGGAGCACTACTGTATCGCGACGGACGGCGGCTTTGGCCATGGTGGCACGACTTTCATCGCGACAGGCTTTGCTGTGCCGGCGGAGGGCGCCTGCGCTCCGTGGGCGGGCTTCACGAAGGCCGAATCCACCGTCGTCTTAACGACGTTCGGTACCGGGTGCCTTTCTAGCGATGGCACTACGCTGACGGTCAGCGTTTCCAGCGCCGACCCGTCGTTTTTGGGTGCGGGTAATATCGGATCGGATTACATCCAGTTGTCCCGGAAGGAGTCAAAAGGAGCGTTCACCACTGGAACAGACTTCGGTCAATTCGGTGGAAGCGCCGAAGCGGTGACCTGCACTTCCAGTCTGGAGCATCTCCCGTCGTCGCACGACTAACTTGTCATGGCCCCCGTGCGGCCACCTTTCAAGGAATACTACGATGGCTGGCACGGATACCTTCATCTGGATCCATTCTGGCTTGAGTTGTCTAACTGAATGGAGGATGCCTGAGACACAGCTTGGCGACCTACCTGATTGCTATGGGTATCGCGGACGGGGTAGAGACTACTTTGACCCCGTCGTCCTCTCTGTAGTAGGGGTCCCGCGTCTTTTTTCTTACTGCCGAAATGAATGAGCGCATAGTATCCGTTTGCGTAGATATCTAAACTCCTGTGCAAGGTCGGAAGCCAGGATTCTGCGGCCAGCGCTTCGCCAAAGCGAAGCCCAATGCCAGACAATGAGGGGGTCGGTATGCATACATCGAACGTTCGCGCACTGTTCTGCGCAGGGCTTGTCGCCGTGGCCTGTGCCTCAATTCTCCCTCTCTTTTCACCCGGCCTGATCGAAGCGTCCGGCACACCGCCCCCAACCGGCTATGGCAATTGTCCAGCCCCTGCGAACCCGGGATTCAACATATGCAACCCCGGTGAACCGAACACGTTTGCCTGGGAGACCGATGCACCGGTTCAGGTGATTGCCGCGGCGACCAGCGAGACAGGCCAGGTGCAGACCATGGAGGTGTGGGCCGACGGCAAGAAAGTGGCCGAGTCGCAAGGAACTCCGTTCGATTCCCCGATCAACCTGGACTCCGGCACCCACACGCTGCGGGTTGTGGAGATTGATTCGACGGGGGCCGTTGCCAAGTCGGCTCCGTTCCAGGTTTCAGTGCAAGGCGGCGCCGGCGGCGGGAATGGTTGCTCCGCGCCGAGTGAGCCAGGGGTGCACGTGTGTAACCCCTCTCCGGGTGGTTGCAACTCCCAATCCTGGGTCACTATCGATGCAACCGGAAAGGGAGCAAGCGGAAAAGTGGAACGGATGGAGTTGTGGATCGATGGAACCGACATCGCGAATTTTCCGGGAAATGAAATCGGCACGAACCTGATCATGGTTTACGGCGAGGTCAAAATCGTCGAGGTCGACAGCAAAGGAAATTCCAAATCGTCGTCATTCTTCTTTAACGGGCCCTGTTAGGATTAACGGACCCTGCCAGGATTTGTCTCCTTGATCGCGGGCAATAGGGGACTCATAGAGTAGTTGCCGAGCCCCCCCAAACCGCTTTCCGCAACGCACGTTGTATACTTCACCCGTTATGCAAGTCTTCGTAATCCTGCCCGCCGCAGGTTTGGGAACCCGCATGGCCGGCCCCCAGCCCAAGCAGTTTCTGGCCCTCAACGGCCTGCCCATCCTCATTCACTCCCTGCGCGCCTTCGCGGCGGTCAAGCGCGTCACAGCCATTTATGTGGCTGTCCGCAAAACTGAAATCGAGCGCGTCCAGGCTCAAATCTCCGAGTACGGCGGCTTCGCCGATAGCGTCCGTGTGGTCGAAGGCGGCGACAACCGCCAGGAGTCCGTCTCGCACGCCCTCGCCGCACTCCCCGCCGAGGCCGATGACATCGTCCTGGTCCATGACGCCGTCCGCCCGCTGATTGACGCCGCCACCATCGACCGGACCATTGATGCTGTGATGGAATTCGGAGCTGCCATCGTCGGACTGCCCGCCGTCGACACCATCAAGCAGGTCGAACGCACCGCCCACGGCGCCCTGGTCACGTCGACCATTCCACGCGAATTTGTCGTCCTGGCACAGACCCCGCAGGGATTCCGCTACGGCCTGCTGCAAAAGGCCTTCGCGGAAGCTACCGCCGACGGTTTTATCGGCACCGACGAGGCCTCTGTCGTCGAGCGCGCAGGCCTCCCTGTTGCCGTCGTCCACGGCTCTCAGGTTAATCTAAAGATTACGCAGCCCGGCGACCTGGAACTGGCCGAGTTTTACCTCCGGCAGAGAGCCCGCTGAATCGGTGGATGGGAAAAAACGCTGTCATCCTGAGCGACGAATGTTGGTTGTCATCCTGAGCGAAGGTCGCCGCGGCGACCGAAGTCGAAGGATCCGCGGTTGTTTTTTCTTTCACTTCAGTTCAACCTGAATGGACCGCCAAAGGAGTAGGCACGGTAACCCATGGATATACGCATCGGATTTGGCTATGACTCGCACGTATTCAAACCCGGCGTCCCCCTGCGCATCGGCGGGTTAACCCTCCAGCACCCCGAGGGCCTCGCCGGTCACTCCGACAGCGACGTCCTGCTCCACGCCATCACCGACGCCCTGCTGGGCTCTGTTGCCGTCGGCGATATCGGCAGCTTCTTCCCCCCGGACGACCCGCGCTGGAAAGACGCCGACTCGGCCGTCTTTCTCAACCTCGCCATGGAAGAACTCCAGAACGCCGGCTACCGCGTAGTCAACATCGACACCACTCTGATTCTTGCCGCGCCCAAAATTGTCCCCGTCGCCGGAGAGATGCGCGCCCGCGTCGCCGACCTGCTCTGCATTGACATCGACCAGGTCAGCATCAAGGCCAAAACCCCCGAAGGCCTGAACCTCGACCATGTAGCCCAGTGCCACGCCATCGTTCTCGTCGAGCGAGTCAAGGATCCCGAAGAACTCAAGCGCATGAGCGCCGTCATCGAAACCCAGCGCCAACTCGAAGACGTAGTCGAAGACCTCTTGAGCTCCGTCCACGGCGTCCCCAAGAAGCGCACCATCACCCCCGTCTACGACACCGAGGACATTACGTAGGGCAGTCGTTAGCGGTTAGTGGTTATTTCCTTGTTCTCGCGGATTTGGGAGCCTGCGCTCAGAAAAACGAGGTCCAGACGATGGTTGTCGCCGGAGCGAAGGATAAAGCGCTTATAGGAGCGGCAGGAGTGTTCCACGGAGCAGCGGAGCTTTCACTACGTGGGATGATTGCTCTTCCAACTATTCGAAATACAGCCGGATACGACCTAATCGTGACGAGCCGCGACGGATTAAGGCGCGCGAACATCCAGGTAAAGACATCGGGGCAGCATCCAAATTTTGGGCCCATCTGTTGGGGTATCGATAGTGTGAAAAGCGGTGAAGATGACTACGATATCCTTCTTCGTCGAAATCTTGCGAACGATGCGTTTGAAGGCTTCATGCTAATCGGACAGGAAATGAAGGATAGGCTAGCGAAATATGACTCGTGGTACACCGTGAGGGGGACCGAACGGAAATTCAGCCTGTGTATTGATCTTGACAAGGAAGGGAAGGACGCTGAACGCTGGCAAAAAGAGTGGAAGAATTGGAAGCTAGCGTGAACTTAATGCGGGTGTTGGGCACGGCACGCCCCAAATCTCGACCCTGAGAAATGGAAGAGCATGAACCGCGACTACCACCCGCGGGCTGCCAAGGGGAGCGTCAATCTTCTCGAATTAAAGATGCGGAACCTGATAGCGCAGAATCTGGTCGTCCACTGTAACCAGAACCAGTCCTTCCAATTGCGCCTGCGCGACCAGCAACCGATCGAAGGGATCTCGATGTAATTGTGGAAGTGACCCCGCCCACTCCGCATGCGCAACCGTAATGGGTAAGGGTTCGAAGTCATGCTCCTGAATGGCTCTCTCGATCGCCCGCCCGAAGATCAACTTCCCCGACGCCCGTTTGATCGCAATCTCCCAAACAGTTACCGCACTCACGAAAACCTGATTCCGCGGCGAAGCAACTTCAGTCCGAAGCGAGTCGGGCAAATGGGAATCGTTCGAATCCCACCAGAGGAAGGCGTGCGTATCGAGTAGCAGCTTCATGAGCTATAGTCCAAAATCCTGGAGCACATCCTCCGGGAGTGGCGCATCAAAATCGTCCGCGATATATGTTATCCCCAGTAGATTCTTTCCGGGCTTCCGCGGCGGTTGCGACTCCGGCGCAAATCGAACGAGTTTCGCCATCGGCTTCCCCGCCTTGGCAATCACAATCTCTTCACCCTTCGCCACCCGGTCCACCAGGCTCGATAGCTGGGTCTTCGCCTCGTAAAGATTCACCTGTGTGCTCACCATTTGCCGCCTCTCATTCCCCGCAGGGGCTTTCTTTGCCTTCCTCCTGGAAGTAAGACAAGGGAATGTCTTTCTCCCAATCGTCAGAAAAGAACTGGATGCCCAGGAGGTTTTGCCCGAATTTGCGGAAAGGCTTCAACGCCTCGCCTGCTGCCAAGGATGTAATTTTCGCCATCGGTTTCCCCGCCTTGGCAATCACAATCTCTTCACCCTTCGCCGCCCGCCCCACCAAGCTCGAAAGTTGGGTCTTCGCCTCGTATATATTCACTTGCGTGCCAGCCATTTCCGCCTCCTATTCCCCGCTCGCCAGTCCCCATTTAGCTCCGATTGCTAGCTTGGTCAAGTTGGTCAATCACTACTGAAGTGTGCACTAAATCGTTCGATTGGTCAAGTTGGTCAACTTTGGAAAATCGGCAATCCTATTGCGCTTATTAAGACTTAAACACCCCCGCTACCAATTCCTTTGCCTTCCATTTGCAGATTTGCCTGTTTGGCCTTACCTTTGTCCAAGCTGAATTCAGCTTTTGGAGGGTTCTCAATGCACGGCGATCAGCAACAGGTAAACGGCATCATCGCCGCCGTCATCGGCTTTTACCTGGTCTTCATTGTGGTCCTCATGGCGGCCATCATCGTCCCCTTCTGGTTCATCCTCAAGAAGGCCGGCTTTTCGCCCTGGCTGTCCTTCATCAATATTGTCCCCTTCGGCACGCTGATCCTGCTCTACGTCCTGGCCTTCGCCGAGTGGAAGGTGATCCCCGCCCCTCAACTAGCATGGCCGCCGCCTTACCCACCGCAACCGCCCTTCCCACCCCAGATCTGACAACCTAGATCTGAGCCTCGCCCTGCTCTCCGCTGCGGCTCCAGAATGCTAGCATCGTGATGGGAAAGAAACCTACACAATGCCTGATTCCGCTGCCGCCGCGGCAAAAACCCCGCGCGTCCGATTCGCCCCCTCACTCACCGGCTATCTGCATGTAGTCGAAGCGCGCACCTCTCTCTTCAACTGGCTTTTCGCTCGCCGCATCATGCAGCATGCACAAGATGTGCTGGCCACGAACTCCTTCGAGCCCCATGCGCTGGAACAGGCGCTGCGCGAAGCCGCAGCCGCGCTTGGAATCAAAACGGGTCGCATGTTCCAACCCATCCGCGTCGTCGTCTGCGGCCGCAAGAACGCGCCTCCGCCCTTTGAAACCACGGCCGTCCTCGGTCGTGAGCTTTGCCTCGTCCGCATCCGCCAGGCCGAAGCCAGCCTTCAATCGCTCGCTTCAGCACCAACCCTGTCGTAAATTCAGGAAATGCAGCCCCGTCAGGAATTCGACATATGACAAATTCAAATCCAGAAAGCAAAGTCGGTCCAAGTCAGCCCGCACCCACTCGCTCCAACTTCCTCGGCGAGCTCATCGCCGAGGATGTGCGCACCAAGACGTTCGGCGACGCCCAAATCCAGACTCGCTTTCCACCCGAGCCCAACGGCTACCTCCACATCGGCCACGCCAAGGCTATCTGCCTCGACTTCGGCCTGGCCGACGAATTCGGCGGCAAGACCAACCTGCGCTTCGACGACACCAACCCTGAAAAAGAAGAACAGGAGTACGTCGATTCCATCCAGAAAGACGTGCGCTGGCTGGGCTTTGAGTGGGAACGCCTCTGCTACGCCTCAGACTACTTCCCCCAGCTCTACGAGTGGGCTTTAGAGCTCATCAAGGCCGGCAAAGCTTACGTCGATGATCTCTCCGCCGATGAGATCCGCCAGCATCGCGGCACCCTCACCGAGCCCGGCACAGACAGCCCTTATCGCTCCCGCTCCATCGAGGAAAATCTAGACCTCTTCATCCGCATGAAGGCCGGCGAATTTCCCGACGGCAGCCGCGTGCTTCGCGCCAAAATCGACATGGCCTCGCCAAATTTAAACATGCGCGATCCGGTCATGTACCGCATCCTGCACGCCTCGCACCACCGCACCGGCGACCAGTGGTGCATCTATCCCATGTACGACTACGCCCACGGCCAGTCGGATTCCATTGAGCGCGTCACGCACTCCATGTGTACGCTTGAGTTCACCGATCACCAGCCCCTCTACCGCTGGTATATCGAGCAGCTCGGCATCTTCCCCTCGCAACAAATTGAATTTGACCGCCTCAACATCACCTACACCGTGCTCAGCAAGCGCAAGCTCATCCAGTTCGTGCAGGAAAAAGTTGTCCGCGGATGGGACGATCCCCGCATGCCCACGCTCTCCGGCTTCCGCCGCCGCGGCTTTACCCCTGAAGCCATCCGCACCTTCGTGGCCGCCGCCGGCGTCTCGCGCACCAACGGAAGCGTCGACATCGAGATGCTCGAACACTTCCAGCGCGACGACCTCAACCGCCGCGCCAGCCGCGCCATGGCCGTCCTGCATCCGCTCAAGCTGGTCATCGACAACTACCCCGATGGCGAGGAATTTGTCGAAGTCGCCAACAACCCTGAAGACCCCTCGGCCGGAACCCGCCAGGTGCCCTTTTCACGCGAGATTTTTATCGATCAGGACGACTTCCGCGAGATTCCTCCGCCCAAGTACTACCGCCTGTCTCCGGGCAAAGAGGTCCGCCTGCGCAACGCCTACTTCATCACCGCCCAGAGCGTCGTCAAAGACGCACCCGGCAACATCGTCGAGGTGCACTGCACTTACGATCCGGCAAGCCGCGGCGGCAACTCCCCCGACGGCCGCAAGGTCAAGTCCACCATGCACTGGGTCTCGGCCGCCCACGCCATCTCTGCAGAAATCCGTCTTTACGACAAGCTCTTCTTGAAGGCCGATCCCTACGACCTCAAAGAAGGACCCGAAGGTCATCCGCGTCAGGACGTCCTCGCCAATCTCAACCCCAACTCGCAAGAGATTCTCACTCGCGCCAGGCTAGAGCCCTCTCTCGTCTACGCCAAACTTGAAGACCATTTCCAGTTCGAGCGCGTAGGCTACTTCTGCGTGGACCCTGACTCCACGCCCGGCAATCTCGTCTTCAACCGGACCTTACCGCTAAAAGACTCCTGGGCAAAGATTGAGAGGAAGGCAGGATAGTAGAACCACATGCTCCACCCTCGCCGCGTCGTTGTTTTTTGCGGAAGGAGCAGGGGCCTTCGTTTACGGAACCAGAAACGCCCCCGGAATTCCCGCATCCAGCGTGGCCAGAACCGCTCCATTGGTGCTCGCCAACTGCACCAGATGCCCGTCCGTAATCTGTGCTGGAGATTTTATCCACGCGGGAAGTGCGGAGATGTCGCACCCGTCTGGCAAAAATTCCAGCGGCAGAGTTTTCCACGCCTTTAGTTCCGTTAACAGCAATCTTGCCTGTGCCACGCCCATTCCATAGGCACGAACATTCCCTAGCACCCGAACGAATCCCAGTTCAGTGATTGAGCAGGTCAGAAAGCGATCTCCCTTCCGGGATCGAATCCAGGCGCCGACCCGATCGTAAAACCGTGTGTCCTGTAGCCGTAAGCGATCAGCGCGTCGACGTCCAGAAGTATCTCATGGGAAGTCAACGAGGAGCTCCCGGACCATCTCGCTGGTAAGAACGGGCGCATCGGGCCCCGCGTCAATCACCGGGAAGCCAGTGATCGGGTCTTTAATGATGCGAGCTTTGACGCGTTTCCGCTTTGGGGCTGTCAGCACAATCCGATCTTTCTCGACAGCAACGTCGAGTGTATCGCCGGCGCGAATGCCGAGCCGGTGCCGCAGCGGAGCGGGAAGCACGATTTGGCCCCTCGTTGAAACCCTGGTCTGCATGGTAAGACAATCTTACCCCAAACGTGAATCTTTGAGAACATCGCCGGCCTTTTCCTTCTTCCCAACTATTTCCCAATCACGTCAATCGCCACCGGAATCGTCTTCGGCGGCAGGCAGACACTCTTGTCGCACGCCTGAAAGTGCAGCTTGGCCTCGACCAGATGGTTCCCCGCCTCAGCCACAATCCGCGCCTGAATCACAAACTCGCCTGTATACACGCTCAGCTTGGTTGCGGGGTCAGCCGGCAGAGTGAACTCCGTCCCAGCCGGATAACTCGCCTCCTCGAGCTTCACGCCCAGGCCGTCAGGAATCGAAAACGTCGTAGGAATCAGATACTCATCCTTGGGCGCGTGCGAATTGATATGCAGCCCCTGCGTAACACGAAAGTGGAGAACCACATCGCTCGCCTTGCCCGCGGCAACCGTCACCTGTTCGGGAAACAGATACTCAACCCCCGCGCCCTTCAGCACCAGCCGGCTCGCGGAGTCCACCTGGCCCCACGCCATCAGCGCGCCCAGTGTCAGCAACAATCCCGCCGCGATCTTAACTTGAAAAGTCCTTGCAACCATCAACCCCAACCCTCACCGCCTTAGACCCTAGTCCCTAGAACTGGTCTCGTAAATGGATCGAGCACAGAATGATCGCCCGCAGGGGCTAAAGCCCAGTTCATTTTGATGTCTTTTGCGGCGCGACTAAAGTCGTGCCCTGATACGAAACCGTTTTTTGAAACCAGTTCTAGTGTGGTGAGTCTGAAGTTCGTATGCAAAATCGGGCGACGGATGCCAGGATTTGGTCGGCGGTTTTGTGCCAGACGAAAGGCTTGGGATGGTCATTGTGATGATCGATGTAGCTGTGGAT